>ERZ837380.538-NODE-538-length-56369-cov-4.772064_pt1 | contig 56369 bp, 48 predicted proteins | sample MGYA00519685_ERZ837380 | MGnify/ENA primary metagenome ERZ837380 (study PRJEB31850, sample SAMEA3708817) | human gut metagenome | biome: human gut; feature: human-associated habitat; material: faeces | place: China | collected 2014 ...
ACAGCTTCCTTCAGATTCCACCTCACGATGGACACCCTTGCTGTTCAGCTATACATTTCCCACTACCTGGGCATGTTCAGGACTTTCACCTGCGAGAGCGCGCCCATGGCGCGCAAACAAAAAGACAGACAGAAATAAATCTGTCCGTCCTTTACGATTCTATGGCTTTGTCGGATTTTCCATACTTCCCCAAAGCGTATAATTTGGATGCGTACTGATATCGTAACAGTCATCGTATAATGGCTGATGTCCCATTACCATGCAAACTGCCTTGCCCGGTTCCATCCGGCGCACTTCATCCACACTCAGAAAATTGCGGTTTGCGTTTTTAAGGGGGCATGGATTCGACCCAGCGATGTCATCCGCAATGGACTGAATGATATTTTTACTTGCAATTGTCATTTTGCCGACCATCCTCACGACTTCCTGATGTACTTCTGCCTCGTCTGCCCCGAGATATACGAATGCCATACAGCTTCTCATGATGGTTTCCCAATCTTCCGGATACAATGTTTTTATCTGCGCCAGTGAATGAACGCAAAGCATGCCGGACAAACCGTACTTACGCATGGTGGCCAATTTTATCTGAAATCTCGGCAACGCTCCAAAACTCGCAAAATCATCCATGACGAATCTTACCTGTCGCGGCAGCGGAAAGCAGTTTGTTTCAGCAGCGTATTTATACAACCTGTCCATCATCTGAGTATAGATCATATTGATAAGCATGGCATCGTCATCATTCGCGGACGGAATGAGAAAAGTGACCGTATCCTCCTCGCTCATCATTTCGATCTCCATCTGGTCGTCCTTTGTCAGAGTCTGAATATCTTTACGGGCAAAAACGGCCAGACGCACAGCTGCCGCGGTCAGTATGGACATTGCAGTTTTTTTGCCTGCCTGTTTGAAGACGTGATACCGCACCGTGAAGCTGTCTTCTTTCGCTATATTTTTCGCTTCGCCAAACAGTTTATCCAGTGCGTCAAGACCCTGCTCGCCCGTTTTCGCGTCATTCAGTAATTTGAGCACGGCAGCAAAATTCCGCTCTTCTTTCGGACAGCACTGGACCATATAAAGGATCAAGGCTTCCAGGATTGCCCTTTCAGTCTTTTCCCAGAATGAGTCTATTGTTTGGTCCCGATTTGCGGAGGTGCAGTTAAAAATACACTGGACGAGCAGACTCGCATCCTCTTCGTCCCTTACATAATGAAGCGGATTATACTGATCGGAATGTCCTGCATCAGACAGGTTCAGGACGCGCACCTGGTAGCCCTTCTTACGGAAAAAGGATGCGTTGCGATTAAAATACTCTCCACCACGATCCAGAATTACGTAAGAACCAAAAGCCTGAAGCAAATTCGGCTGAATGATTTCGCGTGACTTTCCGATACCACCAATAACCAAAACGTTATTATTTCCCATTTGACCGAATCCCACGCAGTTATGCTGCGACAAGATGATGTTTTTCTGTTCATCCTTATCGGCTTCGCCGATTGGATAAGTCTGCGTTTCTACATGATTTAACGGAATATTTTTCTGCATGATTGTGTCTTTTTGAGGAACCCACAAGAGTGTCGGTTCCATCCTCCTTTCCTGTTTTGCGTCGTTTGTCTGCGCCATTGCTGTGTCACTGTACTTCCTTGATAAGCCTTCAACCCATGTCATAAAGGCACGAATGCTGCATTCTGGCATTGATGGAAAATCATTCGCAACCAACCTACACATTAATATACCGTTGTCCAGATCTGTTTCGACAGGATCTACGTCAAACATCGGCAGTCGAATGAAATACGGGCTGGCGATCTGATTCTTTTTGAAATACACTATCGCATTCCCAAGCTCCAGAGACCCCAAAAAAGGATGTCCGCCGCCCGGTTGCCACTTATTGCTGTTATACCGGTAATATTCTACCAGCACATTTTCGTAATGCTCTTTTTCATGTTCCTTGAACAACTTATATAACTCCGTGACATAGTCACCAGCGTGCTCCAGATCCTCTTGATTCCATAAGCGGGCAATGGCACGATTGACGATCTGTTTCACGCAGTAAATGTGCCAGGAACGGTCCGGCTCCACATGGGAATCGTAAAACCACGTGGACAGCGCATTCAACCAGTAATCCTCGCCCATGCCATAAGGCTCCTGCTCTTTCATAAAATGCTTATATGCCTGCAGGAAGGCAAGCTTGTTCCCAGCACTCTCATTCTGGACGTACGGTACATAATCCAGCGCCTCCCGCTCCCCGTACAGGGTTTTTGCCTGCAGGTAATCGAGATATTCCGGTTTAGGGAACATCTGCGACTTTTCCCGATACCCAAACAGGGCTCTCGGGATCCGCTCCAGTTCCTCATATAATGTCGTCCGGTCAAACCACGGTTCATTGTAACCCTCACGAGTTTTCGGAGCTACGCGCCACGGATTTTCCGTTCCTTCATTCAGCTTTGTTTCTGCATCTTGCTCTGTCGCGTCCTTTTCTACCGCATACCCCCGTTCGTCCGCCGCTGCCAGATAAGTCCGCTCCAGCCTGCCCATGCTTTCCTTTGTGATGTTGGGTTCCAGAATAGACTGAATTTTGCCAAATGCCGCTTCTGGTGGAAGCACATTCCCGGAAACATAGCGCCGTACGGTACTGTCATTGACCGGATATCCGCATGCATCCATTTCTTTATGGAGGGTTGCCGCCGTTGCGATCCCGGATTCGGCAAGACATACCTTCAATGCGTCAGAAAATTTTTTTCTGTAATCGGTAGTTTTCTCTGTTTTGTCTGTCATGATCATTCTCCTTTCTTCTTGTTTTTTCTGCCGATGTCAAAAGCATAGCAGAAAAACCGCGTGCATAGCATGGTGCATGCACGTGCGAGGTAATTATGCGCGTGCACGCTCCGTTTTCTTCAGTATGCTACATGCCGCATACTCTTCCGTGCACGCGTGCGATAGGTATAAAAAAATAAGGACTACCATACCTGGCAGCCCTTATAACATCCTGTTAATTTTGTTAATTTTCCCCATACGGACTTAAGATGATTCGTCCGCTTTTTCTTGTTTCCTGCAAATCGATCACGCGTTGGTTAGAAGATCCGCGAAACCGGAGGGTAATATCCTTTTTTGCCTCAACAAATCTCCCATCCACAAGGACATCCGCAAGCGCAAGGATATGGTCTGTGTCCTTACTGTGGCATCTGGAATTGCCAGGATCGGTCAGTTCTTCATACGTGTATCCGGAATAAATCCAGATAGTTTTTTTCGGAAGTTCCTTTCTAATCCGCTCCATGAACGGCAGTAACACCGACTGATTTGCCACTTCCATTGGCTCGCCTCCGAGAAACGGGAACCCGTCGATATAGGACGGTTGACTTTCAAGGAGTAATTGGTCTTCGACAGCCTTCATAAAAGGCTTTCCGTAATTAAAATCCCATGCAATCTCGTTGAAGCATCCCGGACAGTGATGCGTACAGCCAGATACGAACAGGCTCGTACGGCATCCGGGACCATTTGCGATATCACACCGAAAGATCTGTGCGTAGTTCATATTTTTCTCCTTTGTATGCTTTGTATGATTTAGAAAGACCGGAATTTGCCCGGTCTATCCTTCGCTAATTGATTAAGACCCAGTGCTCAAAGGCAACTTCTCCTATCATCATCTGTTTTGTACAATTATGACGTATATCAACTGTATCATTGGCTGCTTTCCAAATTGTTGAAGTATATCAACTGTATCATTGGTTGTTTCCCAAATTGTTGAAGTATATCAACTGTATTATTGTTATATCAACTGAGTCATTGTATTATTGCACATTTCTTTGATGACATATGAGAACTGTATAATTGTTATAAGAACTGAATCATTGCGCATTTACACTTTGTTCTATCTGTTATATAACAGATGCAATAGTTACATGCTCCACACGGTCACGTATCTCCTGCGTCCTTCCTTGATTCCAGAACTGTGTCCCGATATACCCGCAGGTACGACGCGCAACGGACATCTTGGACTGGTCGCGGTTGCCGCAGTTCGGGCACTCCCAGACCAGCTTTCCGCTGTCATCTGTTACGATTCTGATCTCACCGTCATAGCCGCAGCATTCACAGTAATCGCTCTTGGTGTTCAATTCTGCATACATGATGTTATTGTAGATATGCTTCATGATCGCAAGGACTGCCGGGATATTCTGCTGCATGTTCGGCACTTCCACGTAACTGATCGCGCCACCCGGAGAAAGCTTCTGAAACTCTGATTCAAAGCTTAACTTCGTAAAGGCATCGATCTTCTCGCGTACATTGACATGATAGCTGTTTGTGATATAGTTGTGGTCCGTCACACCTTCGATGGTACCGAAACGCTTCTGTAAGCATTTTGCAAATTTGTACGTTGTGGATTCCAGCGGCGTTCCATATACAGAATAACCGATATTTTCCGCTGCACGCCACTCAGCACACTTATCATTTAATTTCTGCATCACGGCCAGCGCGAATGGCTTCGCCTCCTCGTCTGTATGGCTCTTTCCGGTCATATAAAGGCACATCTCGTAAAGGCCGGCGTAACCAAGTGAGATCGTTGAATATCCGCCATACAGCAGCTTATCAATCTTTTCCCCCTTTTCCAGTCTCGCGAGAGCGCCGTTCTGCCAGAGGATCGGAGCAACATCGGATGACGTTCCGAGTAATCGTTCATGGCGGCAGCGTAATGCCTTGTGACATAATTCCAGGCGTTCCTCAAGAATCTTCCAGAATTTGTCCATGTCTTTTTCGGAACTTAACGCAACATCCACCAGATTGATGGTTACCACGCCCTGATTAAAGCGCCCATAAAACTTTCTGCTTCCATCCGCGTTGCGAACATCGTCTTCTGCAGTCAGGAAAGAACGGCATCCCATACAGGTATACACACACCCCTTCTTTAATTCCCGCATGATCTTTGCGGAAATGTAGTCCGGGACCATCCGTTTTGCGGTACAACGCGCCGCCTGTTCGGTCAGATACCAGTATTTGGACCCTTCCGTAATATTATCCTCGTCCAGAACATAAATCAGCTTTGGGAACGCCGGAGTAACCCAGACTCCCTTCTCATTTTTCACGCCCTGGTAACGCTGCTTTAAGACCTCTTCGATCAGCATGGCCATATCGTCCCTTGCTCTTCCCTCCGGTACCTCGTCCAAATACATGAACATGGTCACGAATGGCGCCTGCCCATTACAGGTCATCAGGGTGATCAGCTGGTACTGGATCGTCTGGATACCGCGGGTGATCTCGTCTTTCAAGCGGAAATCCGTCACGGTATTCACCTGGGATTCGTCCATAACCACACCGGCTGCCTCATTTTCCTGCTCGATCTGCTTTCTGATACGTGAACGCGAGACTTCCACAAACGGTACCAGATGCGCTAATGAGAAGGACTGTCCGCCATACTGGTTGGATGCCACCTGCGCAATAATCTGCGTGGTGATATTACAGGCCGTATAAAAACTATGCGGCTTCTCGATCATGGTGCCGGAAATGACAGTGCCATTCTGGAGCATATCTTCCAGGTTCACCAGGTCGCAGTTGTGTTCTTTCTGCGCAAAGTAATCGGAATCATGGAAATGAATAATTCCAACCCGGTGCGCTTCCACAATCTCTTTCGGAAGCAGGATACGGTCCGTTAAATCCCGGCTCACTTCTCCTGCCATATAATCACGCTGGGTAGAGTTGATGATCGGGTTCTTATTGGAATTCTCCTGTTTAGCCTCTTCATTCTCACAGTTGATAAGACTTAAGATCTTATCGTCCGTGGTATTCGCGTGTCTGATCAGTTCGCGCTTTTCGCGGTACTTCTGGTAGCTCATCGCAACAACGGGCGCATGCTTCATCAGGGCATATACCACAAGGTCCTGAATTTCCTCCACATTGGAGGTACTCGGGCGTTCCTTAAGCTCGTCTTCCACGTCAAGAGCGATCGCCTCGATGTAGATGTCCTTCATGCGGCTTGGTTCCGCAACGGAAAGATTCGCCTTGGTGATTGCGTTGACAATCTTATTACGGTCGAATTCGGCCTCTGCACCATTTCTCTTAATGATTTTCATATGTACTCCTTTCTGGGCCATGCCCAATACCTTGTATTTGTTTTGCTTTCAGTATGGGGATGACGCGCTGTGATTTTAATGCAAAATAAGGGCGGCGTTTTTGCGCCGCCCTGTGAAGTTATGCCGTAATGTCCATAAACTGTTTGTCCACAAACATGTTGAACAAGACCACGGCTCTTTTCTTCGCCTTATCCGTAGATCCCGCTACCTTGATCGGGTCAATGGCATATTTCGATGCCATACGGAACTTTTCCCGGTATGCCGTTGACAGACGCTTCCAGTGCATGGTGGTATCACTCTGCAACAGCATGTGATACGCATCCTTCAGGGAACGCGGTGTGACGGATTTTTCGATCGCAAGCTTTTCGATCATTTCATCCACCAGACTGAGGTCCTGAACATAATATTGCTCCGCTTTGGAAGGCGTACTCTCTTCATGTTTCTGGGCTGCGTCCTGCAAAACGGTATGCAGACAGCTGCTTAACAGCCCGCGGTGCTGCGGACCAGTTAATTCCAGAAAATAAGCGAGCCTTAACGTGGATTTTGCACGGTCCCCGTTCTCCTGGATGTACTCCTTTTCTACCTGTTCCCAAACGATCCCATACTGATTTCTCATACGGGTATACGCCTTGGACAACATCGCTCTTCTTTCCGCGTCCATTTTATTAGTGATTCCAAATTCCAGTAAAAGTGCATGAATCTGGTCGCTATAAACGCGGAAACTCATAAAGTCTGAATCTTGTCCTTCTTCTGGGATGGTGGACGGCACTTTCTCAGAGACAGGTGTTTCCTGTGCGCTTATGTCAGGACCAGTTTCCATGTCCGGCGCTTCGTCTGGAATGCCAGATCCGGCGTCAATATCCGGTGTTTCTTCCGTGGTTTCGCGTTTTTCGAGAGCCTCCGTATCCAGACTGCCCCTCGCTGTAACCTTACGATTTGACACGCTCTGAAGTTTTTTCTCAAGGAGCGCCTTCTTGTCCGTTTCCTGAATTTGTTCCCCGCGGTTTAATATCTTTGCGGTCGCCGTTGAAACGCTTCCTGCATTGACTGGATTGGAGTCTTGCACCATGGAACAGATTGCATCCTGAATGTTCATGATAGCCTGTCCCTGTATCATGAGATTCTGGGATAATAAGTTGACCGCCTGCGTGAGCAGCTTGTTCTGTTCCCGGATTGCCATATATAGCCCCGCCACGTTCTCTGCGCGCTTCAAGTCAGATATTTCTAATGCCTGCACTCCATGCGAAATGCATTCGATCAGTGGCGTCAGATCAAGTGCAGGCGCCGGAACGCACATAGCGGTAGGATCCTGTGCCCCATCCGTCTGTGTTCCCTGTTCCTGTACGGCCGCTTCTTCCTCCTGTGCTGAACCGGCATGGAAATAACTCTGGATAAATTCTTTCAGCTCCTTTTCCCGTCGTGGCTGCAGCTTTTTCGCCTGCAATGCTGCATGGAATGCCGATTCCACATACAGGCTGACCGGAAAAACCGGGTTACCCGTACGCTTGCAGCCTGGATTTTCATCCCACAACTCCCGTAAGCATGCGGTTCGCATATAAGATGCGTCCTGCTTGGCGCAGACCTTTACGAGGTCTCTGACCTGACGGCTTAAGCATTTTTCCATCTCTGCGCTCCGGACAACCGGTTCTCCCTGAAACGTCCACGGATATAAAAGCGTACCGTGAATCATCAGGTCGTGTTTAGGTTCCGGAGTCTCCTTTTTTACCGGTTTTGACACATTTTTTGGAACCGACTGTTGCTTTGCATCCGGCAAACCGGATACCTGCATCTTAGCCTGCTTCATCCAGTCCATATAATACGAATTGTGGTATATGGTCCATTGTGATGTGTCTAACTGATGCGCTATGTCCATAACCGACGGAAGCTTTCCGTCATGTTCCTGTTGGAATTTCTTTGCCGCAGCGATCATCATATCGCCCTGTTCTTTTTTGTCTTTTGTTTTAGCGATCATTTCTGCTTCCTCCTTATATTCCTTATAATTCAACGTTCGCTAACAGTATGGCGAACGCAAAGGGAAAAGGCAGCCCAAAATACAGTGCATGCCAGGACCCACCACTTATGCATGGCAGAAAAACAAACGCTCAAAAACAGGAAAAATGACCAAAAATCGTTATCCGCAAAAAAAGCCATGGAAAATTTGCGACATACTGGTAGAAATAGCTGCAAGAAAAAACTTGTCTTATGCAGCCGCACGTACAAAAAGGAGAAAATGATGGAGTTAAACGAATTAGGATTGACGGAACGGCAATGCAGTTCCTTAAACAAAAGAAAGATCACTTCCGTGGAAGCTATGCTCAGAAAACAGCCGAACCACTACTGGGATTTTACCAACACTTACGCACTGGATATCCAGAACGAACAGACATGTGCCATCCTGCAGCGCCGCGCCCCGTTCGCGGTTATAGGAACCTGCCTGTCCTGCCAGACGGAGCAGCGGAACCACACCATGATGCTAAAACTGAAAATTGAGGACGAACAGACAAAACAGAAAGATAGCACCGGACAGGTGCTGCAAGCCAATATTCTTGGACTGGACGCGTTCAAATACAGGCTGTTGGAAGATTTGGACGATAATCCGATGACAAGGAAACTCATCATACCAAATGCGCTGATGTTCTACGAGAACTCTGCAGATATGCAGGTTTCCGCAAAATGCGCAAAAGCCATCGCAGCCTTAAACCAGGAAGAACCCCCAGCTGCGCAGGCACTTGGATCGCTCCGTGTTTTCGGGAAGGACGCATGTTCCTCCATGGGCGAAGCTGCCTTACGGGAAACCTGCGGACCAGAGGTATGGGAAGCGATCGGATCTGCTTTTTGCGGTGCTGACATGCGTGAACTTCAAAAACGGTGCGCCAAATGGTATCTGAGAGGGCTCCGGTTAGACCTTGCAATCCGACGGATCTTACTGGAATGCCTGACGGTTTCATCCATGCTGGTCGGAAAGAGGGTGATTGTTGGAGGGTTTATCACCTACAATGAAGCGTACCGTACATTTTCCGTCTTAAACCCACCGGTATTCTCCTGGAATATAGAGCGCTATCACACATTTTACGTCCAGCATGGGCAGATCAAATCCTTCACTGCAGAGGACTACCGAAACGCTCTGGATCTGGCGCTGCAAAAAATCAGTTCCTTTGATATCATGCCGCCGGACCTGCTGCAAAAAGCAGGCCTTCCGTCTTTTTTGCAGTCCGCGCGCATGATGCACCATCCGCAGTCCTGGCGGGACGTGCAGACGGCGAAAAAGCGTGCCGTCTTTGACGACTTAATGTACCTTGCGGTCAAGCTTCAGCTCAACCATGCCGGCTCCGACTCGGAACACGGCGCGGTGTGTAACGATTTAACATTACAACAGGCTTATCTGGTATCTCTCCCATATGCCCTGACCAATGGACAGAAGCAGGCGATTGATACCGTCTCGGCACAGATGGCCGGAGGACGGCGGGTAAACTGCCTCATTCAGGGAGATGTCGGAACCGGTAAAACCTGCGTCGCGTTTGCCCTGCTCCTTCAAGCTGCGGGAAGTGGCTACCAGGGAGCCCTCGCCGTACCATACACAACTCTTGCGTGGCAGCACTACCGCGACCTTTCCGAAATTGCCAAAAACGCCGGGTTAAAGATCGCTTTCCTGACCAGTGAGACAAAAGCAGCGGAAAAGCGGAAGATGTTAGCCGGAATTGCAAGCGGAGAAATCTCCCTGATCGTTGGCACACACAGTATCTTTGCGGAGCCGGTACAGTATCACAACCTCGGCCTTGTTGTCATTGATGAGGAGCATAAGTTCGGCGTCGTACACCGGGGCAATTTTATGGAAAAGGGCGTCCCAGGATGCCACAAGATCACCATGTCCGCAACGCCGATCCCAAAATCCCTGGCTGATACCGTCTACGGGGAGGATTCCGGCATCATCACTATTACCGATAAACCTGCAGAACGGCTTCCGGTGAAAACCGCAATTACACAGGATGATGCAAAAGCGGCAAGACACATGATTGGGGAGATTCAAAAAGGCCATCAGGCGTACATCGTGTGCCCAGCCATTGATAAAAATGATAAGGCTGCCCAAGCATATTCCATTGAAGAAAAGGAACGCGTCTACCGGTCTTATTTTGACCAAGAACGCATCACAATGGCTGTGCTGACCGGCAAGATGAAAGCAGCCGAAAAAACAGAGCTGATGCAGAAATTCGCGGAAGGACAAATCGACGTACTGATGGCGACCACCGTCATCGAGGTTGGCATGAACGTACCGAATGCGACGGTGATCACAATTACCGGTGCGGACCGTTTCGGTTTTTCCACCCTGCATCAGCTCCGCGGGCGCGTTGGGCGCGGCCGGGACCAGGCGTACTGCATCTTACAGACAGAAGCGCCAAATGAGAAACTGGAATTTCTCCGTTCGACAACGGACGGATTCCTGATAGCCGAAAAAGACCTGGAGCTTCGCGGCCCGGGAACGTTATTCGGTGACCGCCAGACTGGCAACAACTATTTCATTGACCTGATGCTCGCCTACCCCAATATGTTCCAGTGGATCAAAAAAGAAGCAAAGCATCTTTGTGAGACGCAGACTGGGAAAGACATCGTACGAAGATACGAAGAGCTCTTCCTGTCGGAAGAAAAACGATGAAAAATATCCATATTGGATACACTGGTCAAGACCCTTCCACGGCCTGCTCACCGATCGCATTAAAAAACAGCCACTTCCACACTTTCGGAAATGGCTGTTATCTTTTTGAAATGTTGCTTTTTATGTTTTGCGGTAGGGTGTTCCCCGGGAACACCCCTGTGATTGTTCGTTCGTAATGCTTTCCGGCAGTGCTAAATACATCTGCCAAAACTCAATTGTTCTTACATCTTATTTTAATGCAGTTTCCGTCACACCAGCTTCTTTTAATCTGGCAAGCGTCTCTTCATCCGTATGTGTCAGAATATCCGCATACTCCTTGACCGTCTCCTGGCCGGCTTTTTTTAAGAGTGCAACAGAATCCTCACCGATCTTATCAGCCGTACGGAGTGTGATGATTGCCTCATAAGGACGTACCATATGGTTATCATGGACTACGTAAGGCAGGTATTCATACATTTTTTCTTCTTCGAACTGATCAAATGGCAGCTCCGCCCCGGCGATCGTACCGTTTGCAACCCTGTCCGGGATATCTACATAAGGGCCAAATTCGTAATGCACATTTTTCTTTTTATAATATGCGTCACTCTCATCAAATCCAAGTCCAAGAATTATCTTTTCGGAGACAGGATCTGCCGTCACCAAAAACGTCTGGTAAAATCCATCCTCTACAAAAAACAATCCTATTCCGCCGATTCCGGATTTTTCCGTATCCGCAAGTACCTGGTCCGCCTTTGAAGATACCACCCACTTGGCAAAATCGGCATGGTTCTTAAAAGCGCAGGCTTTCAGGGTATCTTCTACTTTCGTACAACCGGCATCCATTAACGCGTCTGTGGACACGAATAAGAGATCTGCGGCCTGCGTTTCGCCGTCTAAGGATGTGATCATATCTGAATTTTTCCCAAGCTGACCATATTCATATAGATCAACTTCCAGCTTCCCATCTGACATGTCCGCCACACGGTCGGCAAAATTCTGTGCGATCTGATAAAGGACACTACCCTCCATTGCATCCGTCGATAAGGACAGATGCAGTGTTTTTACTTCGCTCCCATCCGTGGTTTCCGTTGTATCCACCTTAGGTACGAGGAACTTTGGACCAAGTACCTTCCATCCGGCGAACAAGAGACCGCCAGCAGCCAGCAAGGCAATACCTCCCATGATCAGCTTCTTTCCTGTTTTCTTTTCCATAAGTTTTCTCCCTTTCCTTATACCGCCCAACGCATTTCGCTCATTTCCACCAGATCCAGGTAGTCATGGTTCTGGTCAAATCCGAGGTCCGCAAGGGTTTTTGCCTGTGTCCGCGTGATATACATGCGTGATGCCAGGATCGCGCTGCGTAATTTTTCTGCAGGGCCAAATGGATCCTTTGTGACCTTGACCCAGCCGTGCTGTTCCAAAAGCAATTCCGGATTCCGCATCGGACGATCAGCCTGAACACCGAACGTTCCAGCCAGCTTTTTCGCCAGGTCGAAATGTCCGTGATAATCACATGGAAATGTCTGTCCATCGGGACTGATCCATCCGAACCAGCATTTTGATTTTGTTTCTTTGTTTGTGTGATGCATTTCTTTTTTTCTCCATTCCCTTTTTTATGATGCGCTTACAGTATGTGATTCTCACATACAGCCCGGCCCATCATTTTCCAAAATATTCCGATACATTTTCTGACACGTCCATGCCAACCAGTTTATAACGATCCGCGCCATTCAGCTTGCCATCCTTGATGTGGACGGCATGATGATCGATGCACTCCTCCATGACGTTGCGGACTGTTCTCGCATTGCCAAAATGCTTCCCTTTCTTTTCTTTTACGATCCGGACGCGGAAATGCTCCATCGCTTCCCCATCCACGCATAAGCCTTTCTGATTCACCATATATGAAAAAATATCGCACATCTCATCGACCGTATAATCCGGGAACCTGACATAATCTTTAAATCTTGACGCAAAGCCCGGATTGGAATTGACCAGACGGTTCATTTCATCCGTATAGCCCGCGAGGATCAGGACAAATTTATCCCGGTTATCCTCCATCTGCTTGATCAAGGTCGCGATCGCCGCTTCCCCTGCCGCATCACCGGACAGCAAGGCATACGCTTCATCAATGAACAACACCCCTCCGAATGCCTGGCGGACGACGATCTCTGTTTTTGCGGCGGTATCCGCGGTGGTACTCGCTTTTAAAAAGTTACCGTCTGTTTCCAGGCATTTGTTTTCCTTAATGAACTTATTTTTATATAAAAAGCCGGTCATGATCCTTGCAACGGTCGTCTTACCGGTACCAGGTGATCCAAAGAACATCATATGTCTGGAGGATGCGGTATCCGCCCCCGATTTTTTCTTCTTCTTTTTCTGATTTTCCCGGTCATATTCCATACGCGCAGCCATCATTTTCATCTGCTTTTTGACCGGCTCCATGCCGACAAGTCCATTCATCGCTCCATCCGGATCCTTTTCCCCCGGATGCTGCATCCGTTTTAATGCGCTGCTGCTAACAATCCGCTCCATCTCGGCCAGTTTCTGCTTGTCTACCTGCAGCCGTTCCTTGCGCGACATAGAAGAATAATCTTCCATACCTTTGCGTCGTCCGTATTCATCGTATTCCATGGATTCCATATTCCGGTTAAACGCCCGCTCTAACGGCTTGTTCGCTATTTTTAGGGAAAAACCGATGCCCATCATGATCCATGCGTAAAATGGGATCTCCGGATACCGGTATAAAGCAAGCAGGACTCCGCCGATCATAAGAAGCGGAGATGCCACAAACAAGATTAACAGACATACATTCCTGATATATTTCACACTTTCCCTCCTTAACATCCTGCAATATTTCTGTAGATCCCAAAAAGCACCAAAAGAACTACCACGCACCATGTCAGCCCGTTTAAAAAACGTCCCCGCATCATACGTCCCGTTGTAAGATAATATGTTTGACGGACCAGCCACCATGCCCCCAGAAATGGCAACAGGTAAAATAACAGGATGTTTTCCTTTTTTGCCGCCAGAAGATCTCCGGATAAAATAGCCAGACACATTCTGGTGATCCCGCAGCCAGGGCATTTAAGCCCCGTCCATAAATGAAACAGGCACGGGATACCGACCCCGGTGAGCCGCAGCCAGATATAATAAGCGCCTCCGGTGATACCGCAAAATGCCGGAGGCAGTAAAGTATCTTTTAATCGTTTTTTCATCTGTCATAAAAATTCCCGGCATTTCTGCCGGGAATCCCTTTCCTACTTACATTTCGGAATCGTCATGCTTTTCTTCCAGTGCTTCCGGAGTCTTTTCAGGCTCTGAAACGGAATCAGCAACCGGCGCTCCCGGTTCAGCAGCCAGGCTGTTTAAGTCGCTCTGCAGGATTGCAACCGCAACAATGCCAAGGCCAAAAATGCTTAACAGCAGATAAACCAGTCCACGGCTGGAAGTCGGTGCCCCGTTTGCAGTCTTTGCGGCATCCATATTCTCGCCGGCCTTAAAGAGCCAGTACAGCCAGTAGATACTGCATGTAATCAGACTGAGCAGGAATACGACAACGCCACCCTTCGCATTCTCCTTCTTGCTTACCTTGTTCATATCATTAACAAGGCAGACCTGCCAGTAAATCGCATAGATCCCGCAGGTTACGATGGAGAGGATGATAGCAAGCGCTACGCTTCTTTTCTTGATATCCGTCATTGTTTTCCCCTTTCCGTACTCCGGCTAAGCGCAGTACAATTTTCTCGCTGACAGTATGTCGCATCTTTTTTAAAAACATCCCGCCGATCATTTATTTTGCGGATAACACTTTTTGTTACTCTTTCGCCAGTTCATTCGCCAGGATCTGGTATGCGTCGTTGATTTTCTGCGCATATGCGGCGGAATCAACCTGTCCGTTATCCGGGTGGAACGTTTTTAGGAGCAGGGCGCGCTGTCTTTTTAACTGCTGCAGATCATATTCCTGGCCCAGCATAAAGAGAGATTTTGCCTCATCCAGTTTTTGCATACGGCTTCGCGCCTGCCTTTCCGCTTCCATTTCTTTCTCCATGCGTGTCCTTATCTCCCGTTCCATCTGCGCCATGGCAGCAGCTTTCCATGCGTCGTCCTGTTGTTTTTTCCGCATTGTCATTTCCGCTTCCTGCGCTGCAGATACGACATGCGCAACCATCTGATTATAAACACTGCGGAAGGCCGCCAGATCCGCCGGCTCCGCAAAAGACGCATGGCGTCCGTCAGAAACAGCCAGGACGTTCCCCCGCGCGTGGCGTTTGAGTGTTTCCTCGATCCGGATCTCCCCGGCTTGAAATACAGCCGAGAATAAAACGCTGCACTCGACTGTCTTCGTGCCGGCGTGTACAGTTCCAGGTTCCACGCGGATATCTACCTCCGATAAATCCAGACAGTCATAAAGATCGGACGATGGATATTTCAACTTTCCGTCTTTCGCAAAATCCGTCGCATCCCCTAAATAAACCCATCCGTGATGCTCATCTATTGCCATTCTCCCGTACTGTGCCGTAACCCTGAATGCCGGATATACATGCTCCAATACGTGATCCGCATGTTCATATCCTTCCATGAACAGCCGGTAGTCCAGGTATCGGTACTGCCGGAATGATTTTGGTATTTTCCGAAAGCACGCTTTACAAATCCGTTCTCCACTGTATAATTTTACAGATGAAAAAAGACCTGTCTTTAGTTTGCAATTTGCGCATGGTTCCATAAGCCCCTCCCGATCTTGCAGCATATTTGTCCTCAGTATGTCATATTTCTCCTTCTTTTTGCGTCCAAACGTTTTCCCCGTTTTTATAGAGGGGTGTTCCCGGGGAACACCGTGTGGTTTTACGCAAAAAAAAGAGGTTCCAGGCTGTTATATGCCAGAAACCTCTTGGCTCTTATTTTCTTTTCCTTCTTTTGGGAACCTTTTGGGGCGGTGCCATGATCCGCTTACGCAGCTCAATCAACTTCCGATCCTGCTCTGCCAGTTCCTGCGCCCATTGCCGCAGTTCTGCCTCTATGGCACGGTTCCGGTTTGCGTTTTTGTAGATCAGCTGATGTTCCAATTCCGCCCAGCTATCCATTTCCATGGTACGGATCTGGATCTCGCATTTTTCTTCCACATTCATGCCGTTATGAAAAACATTGACTGTGACAATCAGATGCAGGCTCCGGTATCCGGATTTTTTCGGACGCCGGATGAAATCTTTCTGGTACAGCAATTTAATGCCGGGGCTTTTCTTTAACAGTCCTGCGATCCGGTAAATGTCATCCGTATACATCGTGACGATCCGCACCCCGATCAGATCCGCACAGCAGATCCTTGCCATATCGAATGTCTGCGGCATCCGCTTCTTCTCCAGTTTCCGGCAGATGCTGGCTGGAGATTTCAGCCGGCTGGAGATCGAGCTGATCACTTTCCGGTCTTCCCATGTACCAAGAGAATTCCCGACTGCGGCAGCTGTAGTCTTTACCAGTTCCGAAACATTATGATACAGCACGTCATAGTTCAGTGCTTCCATGTCCGCGCGGATTTCTTCCGCACAGTTCTTTTTTACTCCCATATTCTTTTCCTCTCCTATTCCTTTTCTTTGGTCATATTATCAGTATGCGGATCGTTTTATCCCGGATGCGACGAAAAAAGCGGCGCTTACGCGCCGCTTTCTTATTCCAGATATACTTTTAAATGTTTGACATATTTTGGATTGCGCAACTTGTGCAGGGCTTTCCCCTCGATCTGGCGGACCCGTTCCCGTGTGACAGCCATCACACTTCCAATCTCTTCCAGAGTCATCGGACGTCCGTCATCCAGCCCGAACCGCATGCGGATCACTTCTTTTTCCCTGCCAGTCAGACACGAATCCATACAATGCGTCAGCTCCTCGCGCATATCCATACGCTCAATGATCTCCTCCTGGCCTTTTGTACGCTCATCCGCGACAAAATCTCCAAGGACCGATTCCCCGTCGTTATTTCCTTCCCCACCAATTTTCAAGTCAAGTGATACTAAGTGCATTTTGAATTTCCGCACCTGTTCAACCTTTTCCACCGGGTACCCGGTCTTTTTGGCGATCTGTTTGATGAGTTCATCACCGGAAAACCCTTCTGCCTGAAGATCGCGCTCTGCGATCATGATTCTTTTGACGCTGTCCTGGATATGGACCGGAAGCCGGATTGTACGGCTGTTGTCCGCCAAATCCCTCGTGATGGCCTGCTTGATCCACCAGGTGGCATATGTAGTCACACGGTAGCCCATGTCCACATCATATTTATCGATCGCACGCATCAGACCGATCAGTCCGACCTGTACCAGATCGTCATAATCATTCCCCTGACCGATGTATCTCCCGGCGATTTTTAAAACATAACGCATGTTATGATAAACCAGAGTGTCTTTTGCCTGTTTGTGTTCTTCCGGTGTGCCTGTTTTTAACAGGGTTGCGTAGTGATGTTCTTCTTCCGGCGTCAGGACGGGGATATTCCGGAACGTCCGCGTATAAAAGTCCGTCACATAATCTTCGTCCGAATCCGTATCCAGCTGTTCCAGTTCTTTGTTTGCTTCTTCCTGTTCTTCCTGTGAAAGCTCCACTTTCCCAGGCTCGTCCGCTTCGTCGACCGTATACACTTCGCATTCCGAAAAATCCGAACTACATTCAACCTCCGTTGTATCCAATTGCTCTGTTAATTCCTTGCGCAAATACTGACACCTTCTTTCTTGCTGATCAGTTACAGTATGGCACACCATTCCAATGTGTCCATTTGCGGATAACACTTTTTGGTCATTTCCAATAAAATGTGCAAGGAATGAGCCATCCATTATTTCTTCTGCTCACAAATTGCACGTTTGATGCTGCCAGTAATTGGTTCACATTGATCGCTTGATTCGACGAGGCCAAGTTCATCTACAAAAGCCGGTTCTTTTAACAAACACAGCATATTTTCCACTCCGATATCTTCCAATAACAGGTAATCGCAATCCCACATAATGTATTCATCCAGGATTTGCAGATATTCCGGTGCACGCAAGATATTCCGGATTGTGGTTGTAATTTCGTCCATTAGTTCGCTCATCTCTACACGACTGAGCTCTGAAAGTTCATCCACTTCGCAGGCTTCCATGCACGCGATCGTTTTTGAGCAGGCAATCATTGAATATAATTCTATCATTTCCTCCGCCGTGACGGATGTTTGCCATGATTCATCATCAAACTCAGATACCTCACAAAGTACTTTATACAAAATATATTCACCCAGCAAATCAAAAGTATATTCATAACTTGGATCAGATAACTCGCGGAGCATACCAACTATTCTAAGCTCCCACATTTCATCTGAGACCATAGGGGCATGCAACAACTGATTTTCCTCCAAAAAGTCCATAAGATGCGTCCGGTCCAAACTTATATCATTTTCTGAGATCGTAATCTCGAATACAACCGTAAACGCATTGATAAGCTCCTTTGAAATTGCTTTTTGCAGGGCATTGCCACTTCCACCATTTGGTAATCGATACATTTTTTATTCTCCTTTATTATTTTTGTAAACAGTATACCGTGTGTTAATAGAACCTTGTTTTTGCGGATAACACTTTTTGGTCACATTTAATGGAAATTTGCCAAAATCGCAGGCAAAGCGCCACGAAGATATAACAGCAAAACAAACACAACCAGGGTGAATGCCGCATGAATCAGTTTTTTCGTGATATGCATGACAAGTACCGCAGCCGCGACTCCAAACAGAACCGTAAAGATCTGGAACTGATGCGCTTCATAAAATGCCTGACATACAGGTAAGAATTCCTGAGCTACGGATGAGATTGTTTCCATCATTTTTCTCCTTTTCACTTTCTTCTTCCTTCATTATGTATTACATTTGATAAAACAGACCACCGCAAATGCGGCGGCCTGTGTTTTTTTAGAATTCCGGCAGAAATGCCGACTGAATTCCAAGGCTCAGAAGTTTTTTGTTGAATTCCGCGATCTTACACGTCCGGTACTCCTTGCCGGTTAAAAGATCTTCCGAAAAGCAGTATAAACGGATCGTAGCAAGATCCTTGCAAAGTGCGGCATCCGCACGTCCTGCTTTCAGCGCATTTAACGGGCTTCGTTTGATGCCAAGGCTGTCTTTCCAGAAAGCAGACAGTGCTTTCTCTTCCTTTGCGTCTCCTTTGCATGCATCGATAGCTGCATAAATGCCCTCGACGCTTCCATACTCCTTGAGTAATGGCGTTGCCGCGGAGGAAACATTCCTAACACCCGGGTAGTGGTCGCTGTCATCGCCCTCGATTCCCTTTAAATCCGGGATCTGAGCTGGTGTCACTCCCTTGTCGGCAATCACTGCGGCTTCCGTATATTCCAGGTAATTCTTCAGCCATGGACATATTTCCGTGGTAAAATCTTTCCCGCGGTACAGGTCAAACATCGGTCCCTTTTCTTCCAGATCTTTTGGCGTTGGCAAAAACCAGACGCGCACATCACATGCATCATCCACTAACTGCAGATAATCTTTATCTTTCGTTACGATACGGACCGTCATGTCGTTTTTATGGATATTTGCCAGGGTGCCAGCCAGGTCATCCGCTTCATACGTGTCACTGAGTAGCACTGGAATGCCCACATCTTGTAACAAATTCTGCATGGTTACAAACTGTTGCTTTAGCGGCAGCGGAGTTGCCTCCCTCTGCGCTTTGTATTGCGCAAACATTCCGCGGCGGAACGTATTTCTCGTTTTATCAAAAGCTACAGCCAGATAATCCGGGCGCCAGCCATCGATCAGTCCGTTCATCTGACGCACCATTCCATAAATCGCATTGGTGTAAGTTCCATCAGGTGCGTGCAGGATCTTATGAAAATACTTTTCCTTTTCTTCTTCCGTTTTTGCAAACTTCACTTCATTTGGAAGCACGGCATAGTAAGCTGTGCTAATCATGGCTGATCCATCAAGTATCAGTAATTTTGGTCTCATAATAATTTTCTCCTTTGCTGTTAAACATAATCAGAAGGGTGTTCCCCGGGAACACCCCTTTTGTTTTTTATAAATGCGTCTCGCAGACGTTTTTACCGTTTCTCCACGAAAATCCGATATCCGTGGTATGCATAGCCGTCAGCTTCACTGCATCCTTCTGTGTCCAAGATTGATGCGATAAAATTCTCTAACTCATCGTAATCAAATTGCAGATGTTTTGCAAAACCCGCACTAATGAATCCAATCGCGCTGGAATGTTTTTTTCTCGCAAAACATTCCATAGGAAAAATCTCGTCTTCCGCCAGATGATCCAGGATCCGTCGGATATCCGCTTTCGTCATGCATGCGTTTTCCTCCACTTCTACCAGATACATATCCACTACCCTTTCTTTTCGTTCATTTTCCATTTTTTTACTCCTTTCGCAATGCCTTATCAATAACAACACCTTCAGTATGGCTTACTTAAGTACCGATCCCAGCCCGTTTTTGTACATCGGCTGCTCCGAGACAGATGAGGGGTGTTCCCGGAGAACACCCCAACCGTCAAAAAATATATCTTTTTTGCAACACCCGCGTCTCCATACTGACACTGAATCAAACAAAAGAAGAAATGGAGGCAGAAAAAAAATGAAACAGAAAAAAATCGACAGCCAGTTACAACCTTATGTGACTGAAAATTTACGTGAGCGTGGCATTACGTACCAGTTGGAAGAGTGCGGTGCTTATAGCGTCATCACACTTAATGCGCCGTCAGCTCTCTGGGCGGAAATTGTGCAGGATGCAAAATATCAGCTTCAGACAGAAAAAGGTCAGGATAATTCCTGTTATCTGCCGGTTGTATCAATCCGCACATTCAGGAGTAACAAAGCCATGCGGCATCTGCAGGATGTGTTCGCTACGCATTGTTTTTTCATCAGAGAAGAACAGGCTGAAATCCTGCAGTATTTATACGCATAATCGCTAAGAGAGGAGATTGTCGAAATGGCAAAAGGAATAATCACAGAAGAACAGGTAATTCAGCATATCCGGACTCATATGGATATCTGGTGCAAAAACTACGGGAGCCACGTGTTAGAAAAGCACGTCAATATCCCGGAAAAGACTCTGTTGAGCCGTATAGGTACAACGGAAAATAATCACTTTATTAAAAGTGTCTCGTCATTTTACGACGAGACAGATGGGCGGCAGATCATGGACCTGCTTCAAAGAGCGTTGGAGAGTGAAGCCAAGTACATTGCGAAATGGTGTAATTATAGCAAACGCGCATGGCTCGGTTTGAACTTTTACGGATTGCCAGATGGCATCACCGCCAAAGCGTGTCGGTATGACGCACTCAATCAGGTCTTCCCGGTAAGTCGTTTTGTCATTTTCCTATCCAAGCGGGAGCAGTACCCGTTTTACCTGGAAAATGCATACCCGGTATTCGATCAAGATTAACCACACAGACAAATATAGCAGAAGGCCGGAAATATTTCCGACCTTCTTTTTTGCTTATGATTTTGTTTTGGGTTTCTGACTTGCAGCCCATTCTGCAAACCCTTCCGCTGTCTTATCAGCGTCCTTCTTATCTTTTGCTCCGTGGATTTCTAAATCCAGTTCCTCATAATCAAATGTATTATCAAAAGCCTCAGGCATGCGCTTCATATAAAACCCTCCTTGATGATGGTATTGTAATCATTTTTTCTTTCTAAAGATATTATACGAAATTTTTTGCAAAAATCCAACGCAAGAGAATAATTTTCCCATTTTTTGTTTCCATTGACAGGGAAAAACAAATTGCAAAAAGCGTCTTCAAGACGCTTTTTCTTCGGTATCCACATAAGATGCCATCATCATGCCCATTAACGCGATCACAATCGCCTGTGTGATCGGAACGGAAATATTAACAAAGGAAGCAGCAAAATACGATAAAATCCCCACTGCGCATGCAGATGATATCCCGCTTTTACCAGAACGCAACACCCGTACGCAACATGAAAGTATCCAGACAAAAAGGGCGCAGCATCCGATGAGGCCAGTCGTAATCAGGTATTGCAAAAATTCATTATGTGGAGAGTCAAAGAACACCCCAGTGGACCGGATCATGTCTTCGTATCTGGTTGACCGCATCAGATTGCCAAATGTCTCCAGACCGGTCCCGAAACATTTTTGAAGCTGATTCAAATGTCCGTATTCCTCCAAAGCCGCACGCCAGATATATCCACGATGCGCGCCCCAGGCATCCGTCATGATAAAATACCGTCCGATCATCGGTACAGAGCTAAAATCCCTGCCGGCAAACGCCATAGCGATCAGTCCTGCACCGGTCAGAGCCAAGCAGGCAATCAAGCAATAGAAAATCCGGACGCATAATGATCCGTATTTCCATGAACCATCTTCATGCCGGCTGGACCAGTACATTAAAAACGTCAGACACAGTAGTATGGGGAGAGAGTAATACGAATGAAATTGGCTAAGGTTTAGCAGAATACTGCCGGTCACATCCACCGGAAGATCCGGACATGCTGACAGGGAAAGCCCGGAGCAAGATAGTGCCACAACCACGCATTCCAGCAACATGCAATATGCCTGCAATCCGCCGGATGTACGCCACGACCAATATGGCAAAATTAGAAACAGCATCATAAGTCCTAATGCCGCATTATCCGATCTGCCATAAATCAACGCAAGTACGGAAATCAAAAAAACGGCTGGATACAGGATCCGGGAACTCGTATTATGACAGGATCTGGTGCCATCCGCGCCCTTACGCGGCATTGTCCCGGCAAAAACAGTCATGCCGGCTGATACACCTGCGACCAATAAAATGGCAGCGGTATAGGTATTGATATTCCCGTAGGAAGAAGAGAACATGGTTTGCTGTTCCGGTTTTACGCGGCTAAGCCAGCCGAAGATGTCCATACCGAAAAAATCCGTAATTCCCCATACGGAAGAAATGACACCGCCCAATAAAAACAGATGGATCGGAACCAGATTCATATGCCAGAACCGACTGACACAAAAATACGTAATCCCATATAGGGCCCACATAAGAAGTCCCTGATATCTGCCGTCCGTCCCCCAAAAGACGGCTTTAGCATTCCCCGATAAAGCCATTCCTGCAGTGGCACTGCAAAGAAAGATGAGTAGCAGCCAGTCTGTTTTCATCAGCCGGCATCTTCGCCGGATCACGCCGCGCTCTTCCCTTGGGATGCGACATAAAAGCATAAGCAGAAGTCCGGATAAATAAACACCGGTCACACACAGAAAGAAATTTCGCCGATCCCGTAGAATATGAAAGTAGCAATTTGCACTATAAAACGGGAATATCAGCAGCATCAAAAATAAATACACCTGCGTGATCCGGTGCAGGCTGCGCAGATAAACGTCATGTGCCAGATCACGGTCCTGAAATAAAAAATTATTCAATGTCTTCATGATGACCTCCTTACCTTCAGTATGTTACATAATGTTCGAGGTCACTTTTTGCGGATAACACTTTTTGGTCAAAAATTCGCAAAATTTGCAGTACATTCTCCGCTACAATTGCCGGATCGTCTAACAACCGGTACCTCACAGACACCAGCCTGATTTTTACTTATTTTGAAGCGGCGGCATTCCCATACTGAATGGGTAAAAACAAAGGAAAAGGAAAGGAGGATGACGGATGAAAAATGACGAGTTAGTAAAATGGGGTGACGAGCTATATAGTTACCCTAACCAGCTCGGTGCGATCAAAAGATCGTACCGGTACCTGGTTGGGAGCGGTGCTGGTATGACCGGATTTATCAAGGAATTAGAAGCAATCCCTGATGTCCGGTATAAGCCCGGTCCAAGGGCCAGCTGCGTGCTGTACCGCACCGAGGCAGTGTTTGACTTATTTAAGTCATATACTACCACGGCGAAGGTGCTGGCGGCACGCCGGATTGGAAGTCTGGAAGAATTAGTCTTCCGGATGGAAAGTTCGGAATGCTGATCCGCTCTCCCAGATAAAACTGCAGGCAGATGGATAACTTGCTTCCACCTGCCTGCAGAAAGGCAAACATCGTTTTTCATAACCGGCGGATAACTTGCTTCCGCCGGTTTTTTTCGCCTTTTTTTTGGCTATTCGCGTTCCAGCTCGTCCGTTTCGCGGTTTTCTGCCGCTTCGCCGGTATGAATCTCGTCCATCTGATACTTTTCATACAGATGTTCCATACGAAGCTCGTAAGTCAGCGTATTTTCTTCAATCCCATTTTCACGACATTCTTCTTTCAATGCTTCCAGTTCTCTCATGAACTGTTCGTTCAGTGCAATGGCATTCTCGGCGATCGCGCGCTGTTCCGCCTTTTTGTGTCTGTTGCTATATACAGATTCCAATCCGTTAAAGAACGTATCCATATCACGGATACCGGAATGCTCCGGATCTACTGAGAATACGGACATCAATGCTTCCTTAGACAGTCCACAATCCCGCCCAAGGCTGTACACCTGCATGATGCTTTCCATGTATTCCTTTTTGTAAGCTTTTTCCTCCAGTGCGGCGGCCTTCTCAATCTGTTTGGATGCCTTAATCTGTTCTGCATTCACGCCCATGCTTAAAACATTGATCGCTTCCGTAATCACGGACGGGTAAACCTCGCCATTAAATTCCGCGTAGCCATTTTTAAAGGATTCAAATTCTTTTTTATTTGTTTCATCTGACGCCATTTTTTTGGAACGTTCAAAAAAGTCCGGATCATTTAAGTAGACTTCTACGATTTTTCTCGCATTAGGAGCTGCGATTCCGTTTCCGCGCAATAACTGATAGCAGTTTAAGAGGAGCGTATCGGCTTTCTCGGACACACTGTGCAGGTTTTCTGTTTTCTTACTACGGATATCCGCATCGATCATACCGCGGTCCGTATTCAGCGCCTGGAAGGCTGAGCCCGCTGCAGCCAAATTGCCATGACTGATCTTTTCCAGATACGGAGCAATGCTGCGGCGGAATCCGTCGCGATACGTAAAGACTTTATCCGTTCCCATCGCGCCTGCATTCTCAAGTCCTGTCCCCGCATCTTTTGCCGCCAGCTCCATATTTGCTGCCGTGCGCGCAAAGAGTGGAAGCCCGTCATTGACATAATCTTCATAGTCGGATTCTACCTCATCTGCGAAGGTGCCGCAGTAATGCTCATCGTAGTCTTCCGGGTCTACCCCGTAATCTTCCTTCAACCACTGTTTGAACGCCTTCTTTGCCGACAGGTCAGGCACGGCAAACCCTGACGCGACGATATCTGTTTCATCCTGGTCGACCCATGACATTTCCCATTCGCCGGTCACCTGATTACACCGGTACAACGCCAGGTCATGGTTCACCTCCCATCCGCTGCTTGCAACATATTCTCCTGTTTCATCATCATGCCCAAACCAGTATCCAGGCTGCAGAGTAAAACCATGATAATCTGTATATGACGCAGCGCCGCGATTCTGTTTTAAAATAATCATAACTATCTCCCTTCCCGGCTACGCCGTGTGTGTTTCTTTTTTGCATGCCAACATCAGTATGTAATATTTTCCTAAACCTTACATCAGATTTTCGGCAAAGCCCGTCGGATCAGTTTCACGTGAAACAAAACAGCAAATATTACATAGCAATATGTAAAACGATAAAATAATATATAAAAAGATAAATATTATAACCTATACAACCCTATATCAGCATATACAGTCTCCTTAGAAGCCCTTATGTAAATGCGTCTTCCAGACGGTTTTACAGGAATTGCCGTTTACAAAACGATAAATACTTCTTATAATATATGGTACATAAAGAAAAAACGGAGGCAGTCATGAATAAGCGTTTACCAACTGACCACATTATTACAATCATCAACCAAAAAGGCGGGGTCGGGAAAACATCAAGTTGTACCCTGATGGCAACGCTGCTTGGGTTGGCGGGTTACCAGTGCCTTGTAATCGACAATGATTCCCAGGCAAATACCACGGCGACATTGCTGCCGGACATTGCGTCCGTCACCAAAAGCATTGTTGATATTTTCAGGATGAATACACCGACGGCAGAAGAAGTGGCCGCTTGCATCTACCATACTCCATATCAGGGAGTTGATCTGATCCCATCCAGACCGGAACATCAAAGAACGGATGATTATTTATATTCCCTCCTCGGGCGTAAGGCGATCCACAAATTGCTGAAACGGGCCATTAAGCAGGTGGAAGAACACTATGATTACATCTTGATTGACACGCATCCGGATCTTGGCGGTTCTGTGCAGAATGCACTCTGCTGTAGTGACTACGTTCTGATTCCGGTAAAGCCGGACGGCTATTCTTACCAGGGCGTTACTCCCATTATCAATCAGGTTCTGGACATTGCATCAGATGAAGATTTAAACCCTGAGCTTCAGCTGCTGGGTGTTTTTTTGACTTGTGCAGAACCCAGGAATGCCGCGTACCGCAAATTTTATTCCTATTACCAAAACACATTCGGGGACGATTTTATCCCCGTAAGCGTCCGTCTGGACCGCTCCGTATCCGCCGTATGTAATTTCCTGATCCCACTGCCATACCTGCTCGGTTCATCCGATTACCAGGCTGGCGGCTCCTGGAAAGCAATCTACGACTATATCGAGCTGATGAAATACACGGAGATTATAGGAGATGAAGACTATATCGTGTTACGAACAACTTTTGAGATCCTGGAACGAAATTTGGCGGTACATATACCATCCGGTGCATACGATAATCCGTACATCGCTCACATCACGCCGATATCCGGATTGAGCGATGCGTGCGCTCCATACGAAAACCATCCCTTCATGACGTATTCTGCCATGTTGGATGTCTTAAACCAGCAACAAGAATTATGCAACTGCATCCAGCGCTGCCTGCTCACCGTAGGCGATACAACCAGAAATATTCGGTACTGCTCGGAAGACAGTGCGCTGAGCGAAAAATACTCGTTTGTAAGGATTGCCGCCTTAAAACCGGCACAGGAGGTATAGATATGGGAAAAATCAAAAACCAGTTCAATATGGATCGATTAAACGCAGTATCCGGAGGTGCGATGCCTTCCGCAAAACAAGCGTTATCAGAAAAGAAACAGCTTGACCAAAAGAATGCCTACGAAATCCTTAACATTCCGGTAGATCAGTTGCAGCCCATGTCTTACAACCGGGAAGTGTACGAGATCGACGACCTGGATTTTCTTGGTGCCACCATCAGCCAATATGGCTTGGCTCAGCCCTTAGTCGTCCAACGTCAGCCGGGATCCGACAAATATAACATCGTTGCCGGTGAACGCCGCTACCAGAGTTATTTAAAAAGCAAAGCGGATGGCAAAGCCGCTGGATTATATCCAAACGGGCTTCCATGCCATGTATATCCGGAAAACATGAGTCCGGTGGATATTAAAATTATGCTCTTAATCACCAATGCAACTTCCAGGGCGCGTACTGCCGAAACGCAGAGAAAGGAATTACAGGAATTAGTTGCCCTCTTCAACGAAGCGGAATCGTCTGGAACCAAAATTGGATTTTCTTTAAAAGAGCTGGCCAAAAATCATTTAAAGATTGCAGAACGCCAATATCAGCGCTACATGAGTGCACTGCGTGTCATTCCGGAATTGAAGCAGTTTACAGATGCATCCGACGTCATTTTAGCCGCTGCCATTGGTTCCAAGCCGGAAGACGTGCAAAGGGAAATTTATGCATACATGCAGGAACAACATTGTTCCATCGAAGAGGCGCATGAAGCGGTCAATGAAGAGTACGGAGCGTACAGGCAGCAATTACAAGCGCTTCGTAAACAGGTCCGCACCCTACAACATGAAAAACAACAATGGCTTAACCAAAGCCGTGCGCAGGATACCACGACTCCTGGTAAAGTGGAGGAGGCGAAATCAAATTTGACGCGGTCCACAGAAAACCTGGAGAAAACCAGGAAAGAGTTAGATAAGTTGCAAGCTGATGCCGGAAAGATCATTCACTCTGGCATACAAAAGAGATTGCACGAAAAAGAACCTTCACGCATGGCATCAAACCCAATATCAGCCACAGAAGCTCAGAGCTGTCTTTCCGTTAAGGATGCCATCCGCCAAATGAATGTTGGACTTAATTCAGTTGGATTGCAGATGAAAGCCTGTGACGAGGAATCCATAGAACAACTAAAACTAATTCGTGATCGACTTGATAAGATTATCAACGTTATTGAACCTCAAAACCAATCGATTTTTTGATCAATGAATTTTACTTTTACAGAGCCTTGATTTTACAGGGCTCTTTTTATATACTCACGCAAAATGAGAGCGAAGCTTATTTTTTGAAAGAGATTAAAAAAAATAAAGACATAAAAGAAATCAAAGACATGGCAGCATGAGTTTCCGAAACCTTGATGCCACAAAGGCTCCAAGGAACAGCCATGCGGAAAATCTTCTTGGAAACGGATAAAAAAATCATGCAATGCGTAAAAAAAAAGTGAATTGCAGATAATGGAGCAGAAACGTGGAAAAAAGAAATAAAATGCAGATTTTTTTCCAAGTTATCCACAGGCGTGAGATGCACGATATGGAGATAACCGGACAAAAAACAGCCAGCGCATCACTGAAAAATGGTAGGAGCAGGTACGATGTTTGAGAAAAATGTTATTTGAGGGATTAAGCGTGAAAAGAAAACACGAGAAAAGCCCGCGGTAAGAAGCGCGGGTTATACGAAGGGATTATGCAGTTGCGGTTTTTATCTGACACAGCTCCATGGCGATTGTCCGGATCAGACCGCCAAGGGATTTCTCCTTATCAACAACAAAATGAACCGCATCAGACAGTTTATAATTTTTGTAGTACAAACGGAGCGCATCGATTACGGTATCAATTCCGTAATCCTGGGCGATGGTCAGACAATCATTTTTTACATCGCTCGTAAGATCTAAAAGAGGGAGCATCGTGGTCTGGTGCATCGGGTCGAGACAATCCCACAGATTGATATGATGCTGCCATAAATGACTGGCATTCCAGGAATGGATCATGTTATCTTGATAAATATCCGTATTGATATCACGAATAATGTCATTGATTTCATCGATCTCATGAAAGATTGCCCGTTTTGCCTTAATACGAACCTGCTGTTTGATCTGTTTCGCGTCATAATTCTGCTGTAACTTAATATAAATGGATTTTTTAAGATCCGGATTTACACGCTCGAATAAAGATCCAAAGCTTCCGTCCGCATCACAGGCTGCCTTGATGTCACATAATCTGCTGGATACGGGGAAGCTCATAGCGATCTCATTAAGACCAATGCGCACACGATCAACAATTTTGGACGCGCTAAAAGTCTGTTTGGTTGCAAAAACGATCATTGCGGTCAGCGAAGCACGCAAAACAGCGATGGCTTTGGTTCCTAAGAAAACCCGCAGCAAGTCCTGATTGCAAATGAAATAGCCCTTGCCGCCTTCACCACGACGCTTATACATATCACCGATGTTTAAAATCTGCACGGAAACATATCCAGATTCTGGACGCCCGGTCACCTGAATAAAATTGCCCTGCTCCAGGATATCAAGGGAGCGATATACTGTTTTGGGTGTGCAGGATAACTGCTCTGCCAGATCTTTGACAGACAACAAATCTGTCAGGCCAGAATTGGAATTCGCATGAAACTGCAGAATAAGATAAAGATTTATCTGAGCGACCAAATATCGTTCATGTGCATCTTCAGCTTTTTGAATCACGCATTCTCTGCCAACAAGCTCAAGCCCGAGCATTTTTGCTATTGCTGCATTCGATATATTGGTGAACGTTTTCATGCGAATTCCTCCTTTCTTTTCAATGTATCAACAGTTTATCCCAACAATTTTGATTTGTAAATACTGCCAAAAATCGACTCATATTTCCCGAATTGCTCTAAAAGTCCACGTTTTTAGCGACAAAAATGGGGTTTTGTTTCGAAAGTCCACGTTTTTAGCGACAAATTTATCGTTTGAGCGGGCGCTGCCCTTGAAATCGAATTTGAAAAAAAATTAATTTCGGCACATTTACGAACGAATCCCCAAAAAGCCAGTTTTTGATCTGAACCAACATCCGAATTGCGCTAAAAGTCCACATTTTCAGCGACAAAAATGGAAATTTATCGTTTAGACAATCCCGCCGGGATCATAGCCAGGAAGCACCCAATATCAAAAACAGGCGCGAACAATCGTTTTGCTCTAAAAGTCCACGTTTTTAGCGACAAAAATGGGGTTTTGTTCCAAAAGTCCACGTTTTCAGCGACAAAAATAGCCGCAGAACGAACGGATGGTATACGAACAAATATTCGCCTAACAATCGTTTTGCTCTAAAAGTCCACATTTTTAGCGACAAAATTGGGTGTACAAGTCCAGAATTTAAGCGGTATTGTGCAATTTGCACAATACTACGTTTGATAACGAGTGATTATCACTAAATATCACGAATCATCATCCCCCCCATCTACGTTTCCGTGTGCCAGCTGAACCACAACCTGTCTACTGAATATGTAATCCGAATTCCCTTTCCGGAATTTTTATGTGATCCAAAATTCAGGGCACGATATGCGGTACATCCCTTAGCGTAGAGCAGGTTCTTCCAAACGCAACAGTTTGGCGCTATTGATTCCAAGACAAATGATATGAGTTTTCTAAGTTCTTCCGTAAACCGGATAAAATCATATTGTTCGATATAGGTTAAGTCGGCCTAACTGAGAATGCTTCAAATTGTTCCAAAAGTCCACGTTTTTAGCGACAAAAATACAGGCAGAATTTACCGGGCCACATCGAACAATCTATGGTATATCGATATCGTAAGAAAGAATTGCGCTAAAAGTCCACGTTTTTGGCGACAAAAATGGACGCAAACGATAAAACTCACGAAAATCCCGATAAAACCGTATGGTCAATGACCCGTATCACGAACCTCTATCGGAATTGCTTTAAAAGTCCACATTTTTAGCGACAAAAATATAGATGGAATTATGCCGATTAAATCCGATGGATTATGGTATACAAGCATCCTAATAAAAAATTGCTCCAAAAGTCCACATTTTCAGCGACAAAAATGGACGTAAACAATAAAAACCATGAAAGTCCGACGGATCCATGGGGAAATCAATCCGTCTCATCGACATGTTCCCGAATTGCTCCAAAAGTCCATGTTTTTAGCGACAAAAATACAGGCAGAATTTACCGGGCCACATCGAACAAACTATGATATATCGATATCGCAAGAAAGAATTGCGCTAAAAGTCCGCGTTTTTAGCGACAAAAATGAACACAAACGATAAAACTCACGAAAATCCCGATAAAACCGTATGGTCAATGGCCCATATCGCGAACCTCTATCGGAATTGCTCCGAAAGTCCACATTTTTAGCGACAAAAATATAGGTGAAATTATGCCGATTAAATTCGACGGATTATGACATACAAGAATCCTAAGAAAAAATTGCTTCAAAAGTCCGCATTTTCAGCGACAAAAATGAGCCAAAACGATAATCAATGGCAAATAAGCCAAAAAGTGTTATCCGCAAAAATCGCACCCATACACATCGCACATATTGCTAAATATAAAGCTGCAACGCATGCTTCTGCCTTGACGGAACGCGTCGGCTTCGTATAAAATAGCGACAGGGCAATATAATAATAGAAAGCGAGGAGTGAGGAGTGGAAGACAAATTCTTAACCGAAGGTATTTTAAACCAGTTTGTTAAGACGATCAGCGAGGACATCCCGATTTTGCTGGCAAGCTTGTGCAAGGATTATTTCTGCATAGATGATGAAGTCACGAAAATCGTCGAAGACCATTTGCTGGAACGCATCTATCTGACAGACTCTACCTATTACGAAAAAATCAAAACACCGGAACAAAATGTCATGAAGGCATTAGAAAAAAAACGACGTTATCAGTTGAAACGTCTGTTCGAGGATCTTGACCACGACCAAGAGAAGGCGTTAAGTGGAAATCCGACCACGAGCCTTGGATCTCCGTACAGTCAGTTTACTCTGATGATCATGTGCGATGCGACTGGTATGACCACAGCAGAAAGTGTTGAGATCGTCGCATCCAAAATTGAAGCATTCCGCAAACTGGTAAGCGATCAGGATTACGGAAAAAAGTCTCAGACGCAGATAGAATTCCACGGCTTTTACGAATACCCATACTTCACGTTGTTGTCGGCTGATAATCGTCGGAAAGCTGAAAAATTCCTGCGCATCGACCTTGAGGAATTTATTTTGTGTTGCTCTACATCTCCGAAATACAATCAATACGTTTCTTATCCGGCGGACAGCGTTGGACGTGGGTTTTACGGCGAAGTCATTCGCAGCAAAAAAGAAGATACAGAATATGAAGTTGTAACATCCCAGTATTTACGGGACACGTTTTTCCCGGATGAGCAGGGAATTAACCACGTAAAAATTCTCTCTAAAAAGCCGTGGGACTTAAAAGATATGGATCTGTTCGGGTATCTCTGCACAAAGGGTGTGACTGAGCTTTTAAGAAGCGGCATTGGAGGAAAACCAACTCTGGAAGTTAAAGGCACGATTAGAGAACTCTGTAAAGTGGTTTCACCGGAAGCAAAGTCGTACGGACAGAAATCATATACCTTAGTCCAAGCCCGCCTCGGAAACATGATCGATACAAAACTGGAAGCAATCACAGCGGACGGGAGACAGATTATTCAACAGCTTTTTGACCGCGTTATCATAGACAACCCCGCACACCAAAAAACGGAAACCTCGAAACGCGAAAAACAGGGCGGTTATTACACGCTCCGAATCGGATGGAGTTTAACTGAGGATATCTTATCGCATCGACTATCTACGGTTATTAAAGCGCGCATCTCCGAATTAAAAAACCCAGTCAGTGTGATACTTTATGCACCACTCAAAAAGGATCGCGCCGTAGACCTGTGTATGTGTAATCGCAATAGCCATGAATATTCCATCATTGACTTGATGCTCCTGTACCGGCTGGATGCAAGACGTAAAGCAACCAGGATTGAGAAATTTTCAGAAGTCTTCGAGGAAATGAAATCGAAAAAACTTCTAATCAAAGATTACACAGTGGTGAATTCTAAATTCATCATCACATGGATGCCGCTCAGTCTGGAGGAGAAAAATGATATCCGGGTTCTACAAAAGGGATCAGATGCGGTCATTGATGTAACTGCGACCGAAACACCCATTGAAACAGAAAAGAAGATTAAGAATAAGAAAGCGACCTGAGAGAGGCCGGAGCCAATCAAGCTCCGGTCTTTTTTGCACCAAAAAGTGTTATCCGCAAAACCAGATGATTTCGCAAAACTGTCACATACTGTAAAAAAATGAAAGGGAGGTTAATCACATGCCATTGTTCTTCTTTCCGCGAAAAAAAGAAATAACGGATCACACTGGGGACACATTAAAGAACTCTGGAAATAATGTCATGCGCAAAGAACTGTTCGTGCAGGATACTCTTGCAATGTATACCGTGCGGTTTCTGCCAGAGCAACCGGCAAATTACAAACCGTGCGGAAATAGTCCGGAAGCCGGACTAAAGGTGCTGACCGGGGTATTTCTTGGTTCCTGCATGGCGTCCGATGACATTGGTAAAAAAAATCGGGAGCAAAAACATGCAGTAAAATGCAATAATAGCAATATCCATGCACTTGCTGTCTGGATGGCCCTAAAAGAGTTGAAACGAAAGAATGCGTCAGTCGATATGCTGCCTGATATCTGCAGTCAAACCGTTAAAAAATGCAGCAAAAAATATCATGTTCTCTGTGACAGTGCTTCCGGTTTTGACAGTGCGTTGGCGATTGGTGGATGCGTAGCCGGAGCATTTTCTGATGATCCGAAAGAAGTGATCCGGATGGCTGCTATGAGTTCCTATCATCCGTCCTGGCATCCGGAGGGAATGCGCGGCAGCATCGTTTCGGCTGTGTGCGTGTGGATGGCGCTCCATCAAGCTACAATCGAAGAGATCACACGATATGCCTGTAATCATTACGGAAAAGACACCGCACCGGTGGAATACTGTTTTTCGCATGGTCGTATTACCGTCGACATGACCATGGATGATCTGCTCGGAACTCCATCTTATCAGCTTACGGATAACAGTTGCATCATTGTTGTTCCGGAAGCGTTGTTTAACCTGATTCATTCTGACCGGTTCACATCCGCAATCCGCACCGCGCAAACATATCCGTGCGACAAACAAAGCGTACCGTCATTAACGGGAGCATTAGCCGGAGCGTTGTACAATGGTGTTCCCGGGGAACTCCTTAAAAAATATAAAGATCATTTTCCGGTCGAATTGCGAGCCAGACTCACGCCATAACAAAAAATACGACCCCGGCATAAGGCTGCCGGAGTCATAAGTCAACAGAAAATTTGCATTTTGATCATCTCGAAAAGCCAGGTGGAAAAAGTAGTCTCCTGGTTTTTCTGTTCTTCGGACACTTCCGTCTGGAACATGCGGTAAGCTTTCCGCATGCTGATTCGTTCTGGTCTCCCATTTTCGTAATAAAGGAATCCGTTTCTCATTTCGCCTGACTCCTTCCCGTTCGCATAGTGCCTGCCTGCGCTTCCTGTTTGGTTAACCATTCCTGCTTTTTTAAGTAGACCGCCCGCAGTTTATCGCAAATCTGTATTTTGTTTTCCAGACTGCGTCGCATTTTCTGATAAACGGAATCATCGAACCGATCACCCAGGTAGTCATAAACCATTGCAGCATACGGAGCCAGTCTGTTGCCGCATGCACGGTATAGTTTTTGGTACTTCCGGGTCATTTCCTCTGCTCTTGCAATAATCAAAGAACAATAAAGCTGTGGATCTTGCTCATACAGTCCACAAAAGCTGACTATCTTTTCACCGTCCGGTGTATCGATCTGCATGCCAGTGTTCGTAACTGCTAATGCGTCTGTTTCTTCTTGGCTCAGCCATACTGCGGATTTTTTTGATGTTTCCCCGATTGGGGTTGGCACAATTCCGTAAAATTTCAAGATCCCGGCGCAGGCATCCTCATAGTTTAAGGAATTCTGAATCCGGAATAGTTCTACTTTGTTTGCCGACAGTCCGCAGCTCCAGCATTTCCAATACTCCCCATCTCTGGAAGTCATGCCGGAACCATTTTTACCGGAACCAGATCCGCAGTTGGGACAGATATAACTTTTTCTGTTTCTCGCCAACGGCAAAAACCCGGGTTCCAGATACCGGATCGCTGTCATATCATATTTTGTCATCACACATTTTCTCCTTTCGCAATTTCTTATCGTTTTGCCTACAGTATGGATTCCAGTACCACGAATTTCGGGCTCAAAAATTCAAGACTAAAAACCCAGTCAAGTTGCTTCGGAAGTTTATATTACGTATTAGAGTGTCGCAAATATTTTATACGTGGCCAAGAACCTCGGTAGAATAACAGTTTACAGACAGTAAAATGACTTCGGAAGTTTATATTACGTATTAGAGTGTCGCAAGTGCTTTGCGGAATTTTTAAATGAGGTAAAAAAAAGAGGGTTAAAAATCGGAAAAAAAAGCTTTTTCGCTCTCTCCGATTTTCGTGGGTAGCGGATGAGATTTTCTGTTTGTGAAGGAAACAATCTGGATTGAAGAAACATAAAAAAATGAAAATAACAGGATATCAAAGACGCGAAGATAAATTCATTCTCTTTTATCGCGTTCTTAGGTAGCGGCAGATGCTTTCGTTTGGACGTGAGCCTGTAAAATAGTGTCTGCATAAGAAACCGTCCTACGCACCCTGCCCCCTTCCCACCGCAAAATCCCGGCAATCCCATAAAATCCCGATAAAAATCACGAAAATTAACCGGTCGTACCGCCCTACGTTTTAGTTGAAAAGCCCTTATCCCATAAGGAACCGGAGGAAAATGCAGAAAGAAATCCCGAAAAGAATACCGATATATGTCCGATCCATCAAAGTGATAGAGGAAAGACGTTCGGTCGTACCTTTGAAGCCCCGCCGACGCAAATTCCCGTCCTTCGGCTCTGGGAAAATAGCCGGTTCCGATGTCAGAGAGGGTAGTACAGTTATACGTCCCTCTGTGATTTCTCTTTCCCTCCTTTTTCGCTGCCACTTAACGATATCCGCGTATCGAAGCCATAGAAAAGAGTACGTATTTCGGCCTTTTCCGGCGGAAAACACCACAAATTCCCCACATCTGCAAAAAAGAAGAAAAAAGATGCAGAAAAAAGAAAAGAAAGCCCGCCTGATACCCTTGCGGATAAGATAAAGTGGCACCCTTAAGGGTGACGCAAAAAGACGTCCTCCGGTACTCCTTGCGGATAAGATAAAGTGGCACCCTTAAGGGTGACGCAAAAAGACGTCTTTCCGTACCACTTCCGGATATCCTCCATATCTTCCGCAAAACGAAAAAAGGAAAAGTCACACATACTGAAAGCGTTTTTCCAGAAGCACCGCAAGACGTATCTTGAAAAAACAGCTCGCCCAGGTGTTCCCCGGGAACACCCATATAAGAGAAGACGTTAGCACATCAAAAGAACGGAGGATTTACCGTGGAAGAAAAACGGGAAACGAAATCGGGAAGCAGCATCCGGAAATTTTCCTGTCGGATCCGGAAAACGGTTTTGGATCTGATCACCGGGACGAAACAAAAACGACGGGAAACCGGACAAGAATATGAAATCAAACAGGAAATAGGAAAAGAAGAAAGAAAAGAAAAAATGGAGCAGCTCCAGATGCGTACGGCAGCAGGCGTAATTTCACTCCTTTGCTTCTGTTACCTTCCGGTCATCGCTGCGGAGACCATGCAGCCGGAAGGAATATTGAAAACCGCCACTGCATCAGAAGCAACCGTATCGGAAGCCGGAGCATTTGGCCCAGAAAGAGAAACGGCATCCGTCCAGACGCAATCCCACATCGCGGACGGATTCCACAAAAATCACACTGGGAAATGGAACTATTACAAAAACGGCATGATCGTAAAAGATACATGGGAACAGGAAGACGGAATCTGGTATTACATGGATGCGTCCGGCCGCATGGCATCGGACTGCTGGCAGCAGGTAAACGGGACCTGGTATTACTTTGATCCGGACGGCGCCCTCCATGACGGATGGTTATTATACCATGACGAATGGTACTATATGACGGATGCCGGCATGATGACCGGATACGCAGATATCCCAGGTGGAGAAGATTCGGACAGCTTTTATTTTTATGAGGACGGACGGCTTGCCGTGAACGCGGCGACGCCGGATGGACGGGCCGCTGATGCGGACGGATATCTCATGCCGCCGGACGAAACCCTGCCGGCTTTTCTCTGGGATGCATCCGGGGATCCATCCGTAGGAACACTTTCCGGTCTCACGATCGCCGGGATGCCGGCCGAGTTCTATATGCTCTCCATCGCCGGGGAAACGTCCGGCGGACAGATTATCATGGGGGACCGGGGACGCGCATACGGGATCTGCCAGTTTGATTACCGGTACGATCTGACGGATTTTATCCGGTACGCTTACGGAAAACACCCGGGACTCTGGGCGGAATTATCCGCGTACTTAAATGCTGTGGACGGCGACGAAACACTCGTCGGGAACACGGCCCTCAGGGACGCGTTCTCCGCGGCCATGGCCCGCTCTTACGAAGCCGCCATCACCGACCAGTTGGAATATATGCGTGCGAGATACTGGGACGTGTTCCAAAAACGTATGGACGAAGCCGGCTATCAGCTGTCCACGCGCCATATTGCAGTGCAGGCGGCATTCTTTTCGGTCAATGTAAACTGCGGAACGCAGACAGATCTGTACCTTTCCGAGATCCGTCCGGACCTGACAGACGCGGAAATGATCTGCAGGCTCTATACACTCCGGAATACCGTCCTTGCGGAACAGAATGTCGGGCGTCACAAAAAAGGAACGACCGCGAGATACCGTCAGTACGAACCGCAGATGGCGCTGGACCTGCTGCACGGATACGTCACGATCGACAGCAAAAAGGCATACGGTGGCGGAGTTTCCTGGTGCGGTAACATTTTCGCAAACGGCATCATTTCAACCGCAGCGACAGAGGGCACCAGCACGGAATGGTTGGCACTGCAGGCGGAAGAAACTCCCGCGGAGGAGACGGATCCCATGCCGGAAACAACGACCGCATCAGAAGCATTGACCGGACTGGAACAGGGTTCCGAAACCGACCAGGCGGAAGACCCAAAAACCGAGCAGAAACCAGACTGCGGCCAGACGCTAACCGATGAGCAGGAAGGAAAGGAAGGACCGGCCATCGACAATGACCAATCCAGTACTTGATCTTTAAGAATTTGTCATGCCGCCATTCTCTCCGTCTACATACTGAACATGAAACAATTTAAGAAAAGGAAAGGAGAAAATAAATTATGACAGAAAGACAGATCGAGGACATGTGCAGGAGGCGGTACCAGAATTTTGAGGCGGTGATCCTGCCATGGAGCAAAGATGGACAGGGGCCGGATGGTGCGGTATCATGCACGGACAACGGGATCCTGGGATTGGAATGGAAGAACCGGGATGGAAGCGGTACCTATCAGAGCCGATATATCATCGATTTGGAGAAGGGAAACATCATCATTACCGGGGACTGCGGAAACGCCATTGCCTGTTTTTCGAACCAACTGAAGGTGGAACAGTTAAGCGGACTGGTCTCCAATATCGGCTACTTTGCGGAAAAGATCCGGTGCGGAGAAGGCATGTTCACTTATGAACCGGAAGACATCGAAGCGGATCTTCAGTTTGCGGAAGAATGCTGGAGAAAGAAGCATCACGAAAACTGGAGTGATACGATTACGGATTCCGTGAAAAGACTCCGTATATGGTTTTCCGAAAATGAAGTCGCAGGCACGGATTATCCGAAAGAGATATGCGACATCTTAGAGGAAATGGAGCCGAACTGGCGCCATGCCGTATACCTGAGGTTTGGCAAACGGTTATCTGCCAGAGTCTACATGTGGCAGATCGGACTTCAGATGGCACTGGAACAGATCTCACTCAAGGCATTCGACGGTATCAGCAAGAATACGGCTGATCATCTGGCCGCGTTCTGCATGGCAGCCTTAAACCCCATGCGCTGGAACGGAAAGGGCAATAACCTCTCTTTTGATCAAACCAGGTGGATGCACAGACTGGGTAATGACCACATACTGCTCGTAAGGCTTGGACAGAACATCAACCAAGACTGGTATTTCCGCGTTGCCATGCTACGAGACGAAGAGCTGGTAAAAGAACAGTTCTGTTGGACAGTCGCATCTGTAGAAGAACTTTCAGAAACAATCACAAATGTCATGCAGGCCGCAATGGAAAATGCGGCACAGTAAGGTTTGTGTCCGTAACAGGTATCAGAACAAAGAGGAGCGACAAAACCCGGGCAGACAACTCCGGGGCACTCCTCTCTCATCTACAAAAAACAATCAGAAGGACGTTGTGATGCGTCCTTCTTTTTTTGACCAAAAAGTGTTATCTGCAAAAACAGGAACCCTGCACATGATACATACTGAAGATATCATACCGAAAGGAGGACGTGCCGGATTACCGGTACAAACAAACCATGGAAAACAACACTATCATTCACGCGGGGGACCGGTTCGCGAAAAATGCAGCCGCAAAAATGGAAGGCAAAAAGACAGCAGTAGACAATCTGCTCTCCCTGATTGCAAGACCCAAAACGCACTTAGGATCACCCAGACTGCTGCCGCTTGAGCGGGCTATGGATGCGCTTGCATATCAGGAATTCAGTGCTACATTAAAGAACCGGATCGCGCAGCAGATCTTTACCGCAGCAGAAGCCACAGCAAAAGCCATGCATATGGATTTAAGCAACTGGAAACTGACAGAGGATAGCCTGGACGACTTTTTAAACGATGATGCATGGGAATCATTCGACGCAGATGATGAAAAGGTGTGCTTATGGGACGGCCCATATCTCCAGTTCATCAAAAAAGCAAAATCAGCCACATACGCCTTAACGGTCTGCGTGACTTCCATCCAGCTGGATTCCGATAAATGGACTCCGGAACAGATCATGTTTTACGTACCGGAGGACGGGGAGACAGATCCGCTCAGTGAGATGATCACACTGACAAAAGAATGCATCAAGATCGATAAGGACAACAACCGGTGGTTTTACGATCTGGATACCAACGTATGGGCACCCTGCCCGGAGGTCAAACTGGACGAAGAGATCGAAGATTCCCCATGCATGCGCCTGGAAGACCGAGAGCTTCCGGAGGATCTGAAAAACATAATCTTAGGTGAACCGGTAAATGGGGAATATGACCAGGAATCCCTGCGGATGTACGCCAGCCTGTACGATATGACGGCTCCATACATGCAGTGTGACGAGATCGAATTAAAAGAGGAAAGCATTCCGGTCCTTGTCCCGGCAGACCGGAAAAACTGCGGCTATGCCGTATCCATGGAACACGGTGATGCCGTATTCTGCCAGTACTTAGACTCCGCAACCGCGCTCCCGGTAGACCAGAGCGAATTTAGCAAGGACGAATTAAAAACCGTCATGGATCATGAAAAACCGGAACAGACCGACGATCTGTACCTTAGGGAGATCGCAAGGACGAAAGACGCCGGACAGATGGCCGCATGGCTCAAATGCCTGGCCGACCGTTTTCTTCCGTTTGCAACCTATCTGGTGCCGTTATCAGACCGCACCTATGTGATCGCGGAAAACGTGGCAGATTTCTTAAAGGATCCGAAAATCAGACATTTTGATGACACGGACCTGCAGGACGCACTCACAAAGGAAGAAGAACAGGCGTTAAAGGATGCGTATTACGGATTCATGCGTGCCCTCGCCTGCAGCCGGCTCGATACACTGCACCTGAGAAGCAAATAAGAAAACAATACATACATCTGGACAGACAGTCATCACGGCTGTCTGTTTTTTGCTAAAAAGTAATAAAATAACTATATTAAAAGAAAAAAGTAACTAAACGCTTGACAGAAGTAATAATATGCACTAAGATAATAACAAAGATAAAAAGTAACATAAAAAGCAATCACATACAAAAGGGAGGAACCACATGATTAAACAATGGTACAGTACAACCGCTGCAGAATTCGCATCCATGACGGATGTGACGGATGAAGAGATCCGCGAGGCATCCCGCGGGGAAATAAACAGAATGACCGTAGACGGAGAAGACGCAGGGGATTTCACCGGCACCCTACAAGATAAAAGAATCTTTGGTATGATCCCCGGGGACCATCCGGACCGCATGGGACACATCGAACTGGCAGAACCGGTCGTAAACATTCAGTACACCAGGGGGCGCAAGGCTACCCTTCCGGCAAAGCTCCGCATGAGCTTACATGATCTGGAATCCGTGATCTACGGAAGCTGCTTTATTCTGACAGGGGAAGACAGAGCAGGCGGGACCAGGACATATACGGATAAGGAAGCCGCTGCATGGAAGGAAGAGCATCCGGACGCAAGCCAGATCTTCCAGACGGAAACCGAAGCAATCGCAACCCTCCTTGCTGAACGGGGACTGAACGAGACGCCGTATATCCTGCACTGCATCCCGGTCATGCCGGCGTGTATGCGTTACATAGGATGTCCTGGAGAAGGCGGAAGACCGGCACTCATCTCACTTGCAATCAACCGCTTATACGAAAAAGTCATCACCAGATCTGAGAGAATCCGCAGACTTTCATCCTTAAACACTCTGATCCCACCAAAGATCAGCATCAATGAGCACCGCCTCCTTCAAGAGGCAGCCGACTGCCTGATCAGCAATGGACTGCGTGCTTTTCCGAGGACGTACCGCGCATACCCGATCAGCTCTCTGGATGAACTCGCTAACAGGATCCTAAATCCGGCACCGGAAAAGGTTGCCGACTTATCCGAGCTCTTGACGCTTCCGATAGAAAGGGGAAAACTAAATGAACGGTGGCATGCCTATGAAAAAAGCCTGGACTGGGAAGAACCGGATAAAGACCAGAAAAATGGACCGGGTGCGGAAGTCGAAGCAGAGGCAAAAGCCAGAACAAAGGAAGCGTCTGACCGCGTCCTGGAATTGATGGAACCGGTTGTTGTCTGGCTGCTTCAAAACGTATTCGCATCCTACCAGACGGATTCGGACGCACTCCGCTGGTTAACCGACCAGGCTATCCTGGACTCTATCTCTTGTTTTATGGAGAGCGAAGAAGCAGAAGTAGAGAAACAAAACGAACAAAAGGGAGAAGAAAAAGAGAACTCGGAAGATCGCAAGTTTCTGCTTACAATCGCAAAACCGGTTTATGAAATTCTCCGCATCTATTTCAACAAACAGTACATCTGGTCATAAGGAGGAACCTATGGGAGATTTAAAAAAAGAGGCCCACGAAGAGATGGATCCGCACGGCAGGCAGGAATTTAAGGAATTCCGCAAATTGCTGCGGGAAGGCATCGGGCTCCGCACGCAGCGAGAATTTGCCCGGGTATCCGGGATCAGCTATACGCATTTAAACCGCATGTTAAACCAGGAAGTAATTGCAAGGCCGTCAAAGAATACATTAAAAACCATGGCAGAACACATGTCAACGGTAACATTAAAAGCTCTCTTGGTATCCTGCGGATATGAAACGGAAGATATTCAGACGACGGCTGCCAAACTGGTCCGGGACTTTAAGGAATTTTTCTTAAAAGACGGACAAGAATACCATCTGGTATGCGAGACCATTGAACGGTTATGTGAAGCCTTTGACATGCTCTACCGTCCGGAGCATGCAGACGCATTATCCTTCCATTTCGAGCCGGAAATACCATGTAACAGCACGATTTACCCACAGGCAGAAAATTCCATGCAGATAGGCCTGACGTGGAAAAATACAGACTACGAGTGCCGCAACACTTTTACTATCTATTACGCAAAAACCACCGCAGGCAAACTCTTAATCATGGGCATAAACGTGAAGCAAGCGCCGGATGGAACAGAAACACAGATCATACCAAAGGAAATCGCGGCAAAGACCGAGTATGATGCGGCAAGCCGTTTTTTGAAACGTCTGTTTGGCGGAGAAGCGTATGAAACAGTAAGCATCGGACCAGGGCTCCCGTATAAAGAAACACCGCCGGGCTTCGCGGATTTCTTATCGAACCACCGCAGCGCATTCTGCACAAACCCGGAACGTATCCGGTTATGGAAGCGCGTCGTAGCTGACGGCGAGGATCCAGACCAGGTCTTTTGTTCCTTTGCGGATAACGGCGGTGGTACCGGCACTGGCGCAGTCATAGCGACAATCATGACAGAAGAACTTAAGGACGAGCCATATATGGAAGACCGCGAATTTTTATATATGGAACCATGCGAAGCACTGCCAGAAGAAGAACGGGACGCATTCATCATGACAAAAAACGCATACAGCTTAGAAGACTGTCCAAAAGAAATCCGGATCCGTCTGTACTTTTATGCGAAAGAACTTGGCATTCCAAAATTCGGTCTCTGCTACTATCGTCATGTGACTTATCGGGATGCCAGCCACTGGTACGATACAGATAAATATGGAGAATGTCTGCGGTAGGAATATACTCTTTCCTACCAGTACGGCTGCATCCTATCCTAATAAGCAGAACCGTTCCGGGACGCGAAAATTTCTGCAAAAACAAACAGTAGAATAATCCGATATCCGGAATACATCAGCCCGGGACGCGAAAAGCGTACCCGGGTTTTTTGATGTTACACGCAAAAATGCCAAAGTGGTTACAAATAAGAGGTGTTCCCAGGGAACACCCATCCAGGGTCCGTAAAAAAAACGGCAGGATCCGGTCCGGACCATCCACATACTGATACCGAACGATCATCACAACAAGGAATGAAAGGAGAACAAAAATGACGAAAGAAAAAGACACAGATAAGAAGCCGGATAAAACGGCAGTATGGCTTGAGATCGTTAAAAGGATCGAGGAATGTCGCAAACAGCACATGACGTGGAAACAGATTGCGGAAGCAACCGGCATGACTGCTGCATCCGCACAGTCCAACTGGTACCGCAGAAAACATCTGCTGGAAGAAAGACCGGGAGGAAACGCCCAGGAAACGCCGGAGGGCCAAAAACCAGAGGAAACAGGCATCCAGGAAATCCAGGTAATGACCGATACGCATGATCCGGAAATCCAGGAAGTGCAGACAACAATGGAAAACATCATGCCGGAAATTACGGATGACAAGGAAGAAAAACCGTCTGATGGACAGTCCGTTTCGCAGGAAAGCTGTGAGAGCGGCCGGGAAACAGCCATGACAAAAGGAACACGTCTTCCGGATGTTTTTCGGGTGTCCTTCTGGTTTACCGGATGGAAAGGTAGGACTCCGGGAGATATCCTCTTGGAAGCTGGCAAAAACGGTACCCTGGATCAAAGCATTCAGGCTATGGAGGACATCCTGGTATTCATGAAGGAAAACCGCAGATTCTATCCACGAAACAATATCATGATCCCGGTGGTGACGCAGGCCATTGATCTTGCAAAACGCGGAGAACTGGAACAATTTCGCATGGAAACACTCAGGCCACGCCCATCCACAGACCCGTCCACACACGAAATGCACATGACAGCCGAAATGAATTTAGCAGACCTCCTCCAGACTTGCGACTCACGCAAAACCGATCCAGAGCTGGAACCGGAATTCAAACCGGCACAGGAAGAAAGTCAGGTAATGAAGCCGGTCATGGAAGTCCGGGAGAAACCGGATACCGCTATTCAGGATGACGGATCGGATGATGCATGGGTCAGGTCGACAGATGTGCAGGAAGAAAAAGCGGAAATAGGAAACGCCCACCCGGATCAGTATATGGTCCGCCTGTTAAAGGACGTGATCCGCTACCGGACGCATTACCTGGTGGATACGGAAAACTTTGGAACCCCGATCATCGAACGGCTGGTCACAGGGTTAAAGGATACGGAAATGATCCATCTGTTTTATACGGATCATTCCCCTGCACTTTCGTACCGTGTTACAGAAAAACTGTTACAAAGGCCGAACCAGATCCGGCTGGAAAGCTGCATTACCGGAACGGCAAATGCCATGGATTTCCAGCTGATCAGCGCACTCGGATGCTTATTATCCGCATGTGACCCGGAAAAGAATGATTTTAAAATCATTTCGGACGACCGCGGCTATGACGCAACTGTTGCATTCTGGACTAAACGCGGGATGCCGGTAACAAGGATCCCGTCCTGCAGCGTCGCATCATCAAAGACGCCGGCGCAGGCAAAGAAAAAACGGGAAACAGACGTCATTTCGACCACATTTCAGGAAAGGGACGCAAAAGAACAGGAACGCTGGGTACAGATCATGTCATGCCATTACGGCAACTTCTGTAAAAAGCATCACGCGACAGCTACGACACCGACGGTCAACTCCCGGATCTTGCTGCTACACTCAGACTTTCGGACGGAGGATTTTGCAAAAGACGCAGCCGGATTCTTGCTGAAAGTACCCAGAGAAGAAATCTTGAAAGCCAGACAGGATGTTTATTCAAAATTCCGATAAGAAACGAAAAGGAAAAAGAGGGAAAATATGACACAGACAATCACATTATCAAAAAAAGAAATGGATCTGATCAATAACCTGCTGGGTCTCACGGGAAGTGAAATCTACCAGAAATATGGGTATAAGCGGGACGAAGCGATCACCCATACCGCAAAGTTTCCGGATGGGGTCGAGATAGACATCAAATTGGTGATTTGCGAAGATGACACTCCGTATACAGAGGGTGTGTTATTCCAGAACGGATGCGAGCAGACGGGGACCGAACCCGGATATACATACGATGGGGAATGGACGTTTCATTTTAAAGGGACAGAGTATATCGTAGTCGTTGAGGCGGAAAAATAATCCGTGCATGTAACAGGGCAAACTTCAGCCTCACTACGCTTACCTCAAACCACAGTCATCATATTTTATGCAAAAACAAAGGAGAAAAAATGGAGATCAGAAAATTAACAGAAGCAAATAAGGATGTACAGGCATTTTTAACCAGAACATTGAAGATCGCGGCGGCGCAGTATTACAATACCGGGACTTCCGCGATGACGGATTATGAATTTGACCGACAGCTTGCACGCTTAAAGAGCCTGGAAACAGAACACGGCTTTGCGTATGAAGGAAGCCCGACCATCACAGTCGGAGCCCCGGTTGTGGTCTCAGAATTAAAAAAGGTAAAGCACGCACAAGAGGCTTTGTCTCTCGATAAAGTGAAATACGCGGAACGCGAGATCCTCATAGACTGGCTTGGGGGCAAACAGGGGATCCTCTCCTGGAAAATGGATGGCCTGACCGTTGTTGTGACCTACGACCAGGGAAAGATGGTACAGGCTGTAACACGCGGAGACGGAGTCGAAGGGAGCGACATCACGCACAACGCAAGATTTTTTAAAGGGCTCCCGGAGACCATCCCGGATAAACGCCATATCGTGATCCGAGGGGAAGCAGTCATGACCTACGCAGAATTTGACCGCGTCAATGAGGAAAATGGTGGGATCTATGAGAACGCGAGAAACCTCGCATCCGCAACGATCCAGATGCTTGACAGCCGGGAATCCAGAAAAAGGGAGATCGGGTTCTACGCATTCCAGCTTGTTGAGCCGGACGCTCAGACGGAAGCACTCCGCTATGAGGATGTACGTTTCGGATTTTTACAAGCCCAGGGTATCCAGACCGTCACGTTCTGCCTGACGGATGCAAGCCAGATTCTTTCAGATATCGAAAACTGGCAGAAAGCACTTCCGTCAAATCCATACCCGACAGACGGACTGGTTCTTTCCTACAATGACCAGGAATATGCTGAAGGACTGGGCAGCACCGGGCACCATCCACGCGGAAGCATCGCCATGAAATGGACAGACGAAACAAAGGAAACGGTATTAAGGGACGTGGAGTGGTCCGTCGGGAAGACGGGCATCGTCACGCCGGTCGCCATCTTTGACCCGGTGCGTCTTGGTGCCGGCTCTACCGTAACCCGCGCTTCCATGCACAATTTATCTGTCATGGAGCACATCCCGTCTGAAGAGGAAGACACTGCTTCCACTTTGCAGATCGGCTCCAAAATCCAGGTCGGACTGGCAAACATGATCATCCCGCAGATTTATTTGCAGACAGCGGGCAATCTGGATCAGATGCGTCCGATCGAAGTGCCGGAACGATGCCCGGTATGTGGACAGCCGACCAGAATCGAGAACCGTAACGGAATACGCGTCCTGCACTGCGATAACGCAAACTGCCCGGCAAGGACCAGGGGCATGCTTGTCAATGCATTCAGCCGTTCCGGATTAAACGTTAAAGGACTCGGGCCATCCCAAATTGAAGACCTGCAGCAGGTGAAATTACTGGAGCGCTATCCGGCGGAAGCCTATACCTTAAAAAAGCGTACACAGGGGAAACTGCCGGAGGCATTAGCCGCAAGAGACGGCTGGGGAGAAAAATCCTGGAAGAATCTTCTGGATGCCATTGACGCATCCAGAAAGACCACGCTCCAGAAACTTCTCTTTGCCCTTGGAATCCCGCTTCTTGGAAACGACTTGTCAAAGAAGCTCGCTGCGCACTGGAACGGGGATCCGGAACAGTTCTTGGCATATTATGAGAATCCATCGTATGAGGAGCTGGTGAACCTGGACGGCATCGGAGATGTTAAGGCGCGTTCTGTCTATGACTGGTGCCGGTTTACGAAAACGGATGCCGTAAAGAACCTGATGTTCCACATCCTGGCGGAAGAGCTGGAAATAGAAAAACCAGAACAGAACACAGACCAGTCCTTAAAGGGCCTGACCTTTGTGATCACCGGAAGCGTCCACATCTACAAAAACCGCGACGAGTTCAAAGCATCCGTCGAGGCGCGTGGAGGAAAGGTAGCTGGTTCTGTATCAGCAAAAACCTCCTATCTGGTCGAAAATGCACCGGAAGACGGCAGTAAGGTAAAAATGAGCACCAAGAGCAAGAAGGCCCATGAACTCGGGATTGAAGTGCTGACGGAAGATGCGTTCGTGGAAAAATTCGGGAAATAATCTGAATTCGCGAACTTAACTCCGAACAAAAAATCAAAAGCTTTGATAACGTCGATTTATTGTAAAAACACAACCCCCTAACAGGAAAACAACGTTACACTTCCTGTTAGGGAGGAAGTGTAACAGATAGGAGGAAAATGAATAAGTACATACTCATATCTACAAACAGAACAGAACTTGATATCACAACGAAGGAGTTCTCTTCTATGAAAGAAGCCCACGATGAAATGCTCAAAGAAATTTTGGATCAGAGCATTTATGAGAACGTAGATGAGCTTATAGACGCTGCCAACGCAGGAGAGGCTGGTTATTCGGATGATGAAGCATGGATAAGCCATTTATCTTGCGATACAATAGCTTGGAAGATAATTTCGGTTAAAGTTCCCGATGCAAAGACCATCAATCAGGAACAGACGAGCCCCCGTGTCATGATTGACTATGAAACAGGCGACGATTTGATGTGAAAAATAACAAAAAATAACGGACTCTTCACTCTGCATAGCAGAGCGGGGTCCGTTTTTTATGCGAAAAACTCGGAAAGCGGGAAAGCCACCTTTGCGGATAACGCTTTTTGGCAAATGACGCGCCTCCACTTTTTCTGTCTTCAGGGGCGTTCCCCGGGAACACCCTCAATTTTCTCATACCGTTTCTTTCTTTTTTGGAGCCTGTAGGAATACAAAAGTCGTAGCCTCCGCTTTTTCTGCAGATAAGCAGACCTGTTTTGCATCTGGAAATTCTACGGCATTCCGGATCTCAGACGGCATGCTCCTTACCGCACGTGAACTACCCGCCACTTATGCGCGGCATACCGCGCCTGGAAGTGGGGGGGGGGTCAGCTCCATGGAGCCTCTCTTTTCCTGCCTACGAGGAGTCAAGTTTACAAGATGACTGTAACCATCCAAACCTTACAATCAGCACAGGCGATCCCCGGCGTCCCGTCCGGTTCATCCATAACGAAGGATTGTCGTTTCTATGCGTAAGGATGTCAGGCTGCGCCTGACATCCGTTTCGCCTCATTCAGGATATTTCTTGCTACCTGCTTATCCCGGTCCATGGCATGTCCGCATACCTGGCAGAGATACGTCCGGTCAGACAGTTTTAATTCCTCATGGATATATCCGCAGGCAATACAGGTTTTACTGGACAGGAACCACCGGTCTACTTTGACCAGGAGTTTTCCCTTCCTTTCTGTTTTATAGGTAAGCATGGATACAAACATTCCCTATCCGTTATCGGAAACAGCTTTGCCGAACCGGAGTGCCTGCTTCATGGCAGACATGTCCTCGATGGCAATAAGGTCATAGGTATCCGTTAAGGTACAGGAAAGCTTATGGAGGATGTCTTCCCGCTGATGCTTGGATTTCGCATACAGCTTTGCGGCCTTCATGCGCTGTTTCTCGTACCGTTTGGAACCAGGCTTTTTCCGGGACAGTTTCTTTCGTTCCCGGGAAAGCTTCGGCTCCATGGTCCGGTAAGGCTTCGGGAAAACCGGGGAAGCCCCGTTACTGTCCACGTACAGGCTCGGCATGGAGTAATCCAGTCCGATGCTGTTTTGGATAGCAACCTGTGCGGCTGTTTGCGGTTTTGGATATTCCATCAGGATAGAGTAATACCGTTTCCCATCCGGTTCCTGGGTGATGGTCACGGATTTTAACTTTCCTCCCGGTTTTACCGGACGGTGGAGTTTTAACCGGACCGGATCCCGGTGTTTGGGGAGTTTTAAGAAACCGTTGGACGTATTTAATTGAATGTTGCAGGTTGGACGTCCTTTGCGGTTTCCATAGACGGCATTGGTCGTACAGGAACGTTTTGTGTGTTTCTTTGCCTTGAACCGCGGGTATCCGCCGGTCTTTTTGAAGAACCGCTCAAAAGCCGCGTCCAGGTTCAGGGCGGTATTAGCCAGGGCAAGGGAATCTACTTCGTTTAAGAAAAGGCATTCATCCAGGTCCTTATGGTCTGCCGGTGTATTATTCGGAACATGGCCGATCTCTGCATACAGGGTATTATGATCTCCCAGCATCCGGTTCCATAGATACCGGCAACATCCAAATGTTTTATCTTCCTGGGCCGCGTCCAGTTCTGACGGGATCCCGTAGAACCGGTAAGCAACCAGTTCACAGGCTGCGTCCTTTTTCTTACGCTTTGCCACATCCATACTCCTCCTTTCCAAAAATCATTACACCGTCAGTATGGAGTATGTTTTCAGGAGGCATCTTTGCGAATAACACTTTTTGGTCAAAAAAGACAGACAGAAGTAAAATCTGTCCGCCCTTCCTAATATTTTCCAATCTGGCCGATTCATCCCACCGCCTGCGGAGGCGGGGGGATTTTCGGAAGTTATGTTAAAAAAGAAATGGCAAGACTTGTCTGACGCCTGGTCAGAGACTCAATATGAAAATCCAAGGAAATCCCTGTCTGGCGCTCCAGGCTTGTGAGCATGGTTAACTGTGCATCAGTAAAAAGGCCCATGAACTGGGGATTGAAGTGCTGACGGAAGATGCATTTGTGGAGAAATTTGGGAAATAATATTGTTCGACCGACTTTCTCCGAATTCTAAAAACGGATTCTAAGAAACAAGCGACAAAAAAGAAATAACGGACTCTTCATTCTGCGCAGCAGAACGGAGTCCGTTTTTTGTGTTTTATCCTACCGCCTGCGGAGGCAGGGAACCCTCAGAAGTGGTGTCAAAAATTATACTCTTTTCTGGTAACAGCTAAGTCTTTAATGCACCAATATTTTTTAACATCCTCAATCATTGCTTCTGTTAGCTCATTTTCTTTCAGTTTTAACACCTCGCACAACGTATTGGCTGTGATGATAATTCCGCATTTTGTATGCGATAGTTGCCAGAATGTAACGACATTGTTGTCGCTGTTGCTCCACGCCCCGTCATCATAAAGGACTGTTGCATTTTCGTCATCGCCAATGTATCCGTAATCACAGCCATGGATCAAGGCATCTACAAATTCCAAAGATGGATTGCCGCTTGTTGTTCTCAAATAATATTTCCCGCCTTGTTTCACGGGAAAGCATTGCCCGTTACTTTTTTCCGCATAGTCTCCCAGTATTGGAAAATTCGCTTTATACGTTGATATAGAGACAGATCCGTTGCATATAATGCATGTTCCATTTTTGTCTGACATAAGGTTGAGAGCCTGATATGATTTGCCGGACCCATACTCACCGATGATGATAATTTTGTTCTTGGGACGTTGATCCTTCTTTTGTTTGCCTTGTTCTGTTTTTCTTTTCCGCAATCCCATGTCTTGTTCTCCTTCGTTCTCTTTTAGGGCTGCCGTTTGCAGCAGCTCACACAACCAAATGATTCCGCGCATCCGCCCTTCTCATTTTTAGGGGTGTTCCCAGGGAACACCCCAATTTTCTTACACTTTTTCTTTCTTTTTCGGAACCTGTCGAAACACAAAAGCCGTAGCCTCCGCTTTTTCCGCAGACAGGCAGACCTGTTTTGCGTCAGGGAACTCCACAGCATCCCGGATTTCAGATGGCATATTCCTTACCATCATCAAAAAAGAAATAGCAAGGCTTGCCTGGCGCCTAGTCAGAGTCTCGATGCGGAAATCCATGAAAATTCCAATCTGGTGTTCCAAACTTGTGAGCATGGATAACTGCGCATTGGTGAGGGACTGCCCTTTGCCAATCTGTACGGAAAACGGCACGCGAAGCTCGGATGCTTCCATGGCTTTTCTGAAAGCCGCCTGCTTTGCTTCTTCCATTTCCCGGATACTTTCGCATACGGCTGCATACCGCGCTCGGACGGTATCCATAAACAGTCGGAACGCAGATTCATCAGCAGGACCGCAAAATGCTTCCTGTTCGTTCAGCAATCCCTCCACGGTATTCACTGCAGCAGTTGCTTTTTTAGTCTGCTTCCCGCTGGAAGCCTGTACAAATGCTTCTGACATCTTGCGTGCTTTCTTATACCGCATGGCCCAATCAATCAGAGTGGACGCATCCAACTTATTTAAGTCGGATTTATCAGTTACCCGGATTCCCTGTTGTTTTAAAGTGAACTGTAATTTACCACGTTGTGCGGATGTGGCGTCCATTCGTTTCCATGACTGCTGTGCGCTCCGGCTCCAGCAATAATGATAAAAGTCAGGCTGGATGAAGCAGTACATACGGATCAGCTCCAGTGCGTCTGGAAGTGGAAGGTGCCCGGAAACGGTCTGGGTGGACGCGCGCCCAGCACCAGAAACGGCCGGGAACCAAACACGGACCTGATCCAATACATCCGGCTCCGACATCCAGATTTCCTGCTCCCAGTCCGGTCGGAACCGATAGCGTTTGGATTCGTCCGCAAATACATCCGCCACAAGATCCCCAAAATCCACGCCGCAGGCGGCACTCCTTTTCTCAGAGAGCTCATGGCAGGCTGCCGCGCAGGCTTCAATTGTACGACCATGTTCTACACCAAAGACCGTCTCACAGTCAGAAAGGAACAGGTCCACATTCCGGCTCAATAGTTCCACCCTGGCGGAACGCTCCGCATACATGCTGCTAAGCGTGTTACAGAATTCCAAAAGATCTACATCATCCGTCAGCTCCGCACGTTTGGATGGGGGGAGAGCAAACGGATCAATCCCAAACAAGGTCGGGGCTGTGCATAACGAGCGACCATAACTGCTCCCAGTATCCGGAATGATGTCGAGGACCAGGCAGTATTCCTTAGTAGGATATAATCTGGTTCCGCGTCCAACCATCTGCTGGTACAACGTATTCCTGCAGGTTGGCCGCAGGTTCATAACAGCATCGCAGACCGGAAGATCCGTGCCCTCGGTTAAGACCATGCAGTTGATAATGCAGCGAACTGTTCCGTCCTGAAAATCGGACAGGAGTTTCGCGCGCTCCTCATCCGGGGTATCCCCGAATACAGCCTGCACCTGTTCTTTTTCATTTTCTGGAAGCATTTTCCGGATTGTCTCTAAAAGAACGCGACTGATCCGTTTCGTCACACAGTAGATCAAGGTATGCCTCCCAGTGCTATGGCATTTTTCCAGATAAGCGCGGGCAGCGGTCGGGATGACAGTCACATCCTCACCAAGAAACAGCCTTTCGATTTGGGATGCGCTATAATCCCCGTTCGTCTTTTCGATATGATCCAGGGAATAGGCAGCCCGGATCTCCTCGCAGCGGATACGCGAAAGATACTGATGGGTAATACCCCACCGGATATCGCGGGAAAAGATGATATCATCAAACACGCAGGACAACCCGACGTTATCCCCACGCTTCGGGGTAGCGGTAAATCCGAGGATACGTTTTGCGCCGGTAAAATAATCCAGGATCTTCCGGTATGTCGGCGCTGCGGCATGATGGGCCTCGTCCACAATGATCGTCTCGAATGCGTCCGGGGAGAACCGGGTGAGCCTGGAATCCTGGGAAAGAGACTGGACGCTGGCAGATACCACTTCCTCATCCGTGGCATGTTCCTCCGCTTTTTCGACGCCAAAGCGGACCTTCCCTCCATAATATTTTTCCGGCTGGCGGACCAGTTCATCCCGGTGGGATAAGATAAGGACCCGCCCAACGCCGGTAAGATGCGTAAAAACTACCGTCTTCCCAAGACCGGTAGCCAGGGCGATAAGATGGCGCCCCGGGCCTGCATCCAGGATCGCTTGGATGCATTCGGTCTGGTAAGGACGCTCGGTGAAAGTAGCCATAAGATTCCTCCTTTGTGTAAGTTCATGATACTTCCAGTATGTCGAAGTTGCAACCAGGACATTTTTGCGGATAACACTTTTTGGCAAAAATCAGCAAAGCGTTCTGATTATGCTGTGCACTTTTCCCGTTCGTAGATACATACTGAAAGTGCTATAAAAATATAAGACATTGAGAAATGGAGGAAAATTGATGAGCAAAAAGTGTTTTCAGGACCAAAAAGAATCAACAAAACTGATTGAATTTTGTGTGACGCGAACTCAGAAAAACAAACAGGGAAATGCTGCTGTTTCGTCAGAGGAAGAACGGTATTGCGTATATGGGACCTATTTCTGGGATGACGCACCAGGAGTCGGGGCCGAACTGTTTCAATATCCGGAATTTGAAGATTTGCAGGCAACCCAAATGGCGAACGGAAAAGAAATTCCATATGCCCCGGCAGGATCGGCGTGGAATCATAAATTCCAGGTGAATGACATGATAAACAGTGCGCTCGCAACAGCGATCTGGGGTGCGGCAGAAAGCGTATATCGGACATTATTTCTGCATAAGGGACTGCAGGAATTTATAGATGGTTTCCGTTCAGAAGAAAACTGCGTACTGTCGGCATCCGGACTGAAGATTTATAAATATATTTTATCGAGTGACCTGTCCATGCAGTATCAGCTGAATCTTGTGACCGATCAATATATTTATTATTCCAATGAAAACCTGGTATATGTATTCAGTACGTCTGACCACAATCTGCTGTCCGATAATGAATACGCGGATATCAGCTATTGGAATTCGGTTGATGCCGTTAAAAACGGCACAGAAAAGTTGTTATGGGGTGAGCTCCCGGAAAATAATTGAAAATCTCAGTGAAGGCAGGAACACATCCTGCCTTTTTGTTTTGTCGAAAAATGCGGTTCATGGAGAATGCCGAAGAGGAACTCCTGGCAGACGGAACTGTGGGTTTTATCCGAAAAACAGGCAGAAATAGAAGACGCCGATTGGCATACTGACGTTGTAACAAAAAAGGATTAGGAATAGGAGGAAATGAAAATGCAGGAATTTACAAACATGGAACTGAAAAACATGGTGATCGAAGATGTGACCGGATGCAGCGAACACGCAAAAGGACGCGTTGGCCGGATCTTACAGGCTATACGAATCCAGGATGGAGAGGCGTTTATGATGTACCCGAAACGAACAGACGGGAAACAGCCGTTTTTCCATCTGACGGACGTGAAAGCCAAAAAAAAATGGTTTTCCAGTAAGGTTGTGATCACCAGCAGTACGGGAACCTATACCATCCGACCGGCATCCGCACAGGAGCTGCAGTCCGTAGCAAGACAGGAATACGCAAAGGTAATCAGTGCGTTAGAACGTGTATACGGACCGGATGTCCATTACATGCCGCCGGAACAGGTTTTTGCGCTGGCAGGACAGTTAAACATCGGATAGTAAGGAGGAAGAAGACGATGATCAAAATCATGGATGAGTGTTGTGACTGCGCAAATGGAGCATATCCTTGTCTTGGGGAAAGCTGCGAAAAACGCCACGTGAAGCATTTGATTTGTGACCAGTGCAATGCAGACGCGGAGACATTATATGACGTAGAAGGGAAACAGCTTTGCGAGAGCTGCCTGGAAACACAGTTTGGAACGGTAGAAGTTCCTGTTTTGACGATTAATTAAAAGGAGTAATATAATAGCACAGAAGGAGAAAAGCACATGGAAAATATCAAAGGAGATGCTTCACCACGATATTTTGCGGAGCGTGCCTATACCCCAGCAACGGCTGATAAAGGCGGGACGGACTATTGTTACATCGGCCGCGCCACTGCGGCAATGGAAAAGGCGGATGACACTGACGAAGTAAGTCAGGACAAGGTTTACCGGTTTCACATCTATGATTCTTTGGAAGAGGCGGTTTGCAACGCGGGTGTACCGATCAGACAGATTGGCTTCATTGATCCGTCAGAAGAGGAGTATGCAGTGTTTAAGAAAATGCTCGAAGAGGATATCAATGGTGGTAATGAATCTGTCGAAGATTTATTACCCGAGGAGTACACTGGTCGGTATTATGTTGAGAAGGCATTTATCCCGGCAGGTGCGGCAACACCTGAAACCAACTACTGTCGTATTGGTCGGGCTGCAGTTGATATGGAAGAACATGATGGGGATAACTTTGTAGGTCATGACGATATGTATAAGTTCCATCTTTATAATTCCATAAAAGAGGCAATTCAGCATGCCGCATACCCGGAAGACATGATCGAGTTTGTTGATTTGCTTCCTGAAGAAATGGAAGAGGCCCACCGGCTTGTTCAGTCCATAATTGCTGATTGGAATGGTAAATAATATGTGGGAAGTTGGAAATTTTGTAAAAGTAATGAGAAAAACAGTATCAGGCGGAAACACGAAAGAATTGATACCGATCGGAACCATTTGCAAAATTAAAGAGGTTTGCCAGGAAGATGACGGCACACCGTATTACGGAATCACTCCGATTGATAGAGAAGATGTCCCGTTTTATTATCTGGAAAAAGAATTAGAAAAGGGACAGATTGTATGGGTGCCGGATGCATTTTATGAGAACAAAGAACAGAAAGGAAGATAAGATGGATACAAGAGAAGAATTTGTAGGAAAATTTGAGTTGGGAAACAAGGTGGACATTACGGATCCCTGTTATAACAAAGGTGTGTGGTGCCGGATGACAACGGACTGCAAACCGGGAACCTGGTATGGTTATGCGACCATCAGCGATGAGGGCGAGTGGGGAGACCGCGTTGCCACACTGTGCATCTACCTGGATGACCGCAAGGATCCGGAACCGGATTGGGAACTGATTGGCGATATCGGCGTAGACGCTGGAATGGCCGGGTTCTTCCGCGATAAACCGGATTACACGGACGAGGAATGGTATCAGTTCTGCAGTCGGTTCGATCATCGTAAGTGCTATACCGGGCTGGACTACGGTGTAGCATCGGAATCCGGCTACGGGGACGACAGTTACGATGTGTATGCAAATGCAGACCGTTCTGCATTCATGATTGAGTTTTTATACGACGAAGATGAGGAATAAGAAGGGTGTTCCCCGGGAACACCACCGCAAG
>ERZ837380.561-NODE-561-length-55450-cov-4.421663_pt1 | contig 55450 bp, 51 predicted proteins | sample MGYA00519685_ERZ837380 | MGnify/ENA primary metagenome ERZ837380 (study PRJEB31850, sample SAMEA3708817) | human gut metagenome | biome: human gut; feature: human-associated habitat; material: faeces | place: China | collected 2014 ...
TTATTCCTGATTTTCAGGAATTCTTTTAATGTAATATATTCCTCATCATTAACAAATTGATTTTCTTTCAAAAATTGGATTATTGAGCGAGGCGTACTTACTTCTGAATTAATGCTTATATCGTTGACAATTCCTTCCAATTCACGCCATTTTGCAATAATTTCATATTCTAATACTTGAGAAGGATCTTCCATCTGGGCCTTATATTGGGGCCGCACAATATTTGTGTTTTGTAAAATAAATGCCAAGACTGTGGTTATAAAACCAACTAGCACTATAATGCCAGACATCAGTGACATCATATTTTCTCTACTATATTGATAATCTCCTAAGTATATCTTCGCAAAAAGGTATAAAACTGCCCCCATAACCATGTAGATTAATCCAATCGTCAAGAGCATACGACGACGGCGCTGCATTCTTTGGTAATCTTCAAATAATGGTTTTTTGACCTCGTTGTCTAGACGTAATAGTTCACTTACGCTTAAATCATCTAATGATTTTGTATGCGATATAAGCGCCTTATATAAAAGGACCTTGTATTCGTCTGCTAATTCATCAAGATATTTTTCTATTTTCTCATTATTCGGTGAAATATTCATACCATCACTCCCGTTCCTCAAATACAAATTGTAGCACCGTTGATACAGAAGCAATTATTAAACATAAAACAAATAAGATCAACTTTATAACAGCATTTTGGTAACCCGAAGAATCAAACAAAAAACCTGTTACCAGCAAAGAAAGCGACGATACGATTTTTGTTATAAGTAGAAAACGACTATGTTTTTTCCTCGGATTGCTTTTATTTTTTCTAATAGCCTGTAAAATTATATTACTTGTGATTTCTGTATTTGCTCCATCTTCTCTAATAGCTTCTTCTATCAAATTGGCTTCTTTTATAATATCATCGGCGTATTTTTCTATTTGCTTTATCAAAGTAGTTTGTGCGCTGTCAGAAAAATTATCAATTTTGTTTTCATCGATATTTACTTGAACTGCCACGTCTGTACCCCCACATTAGTAAAACAGGACAGCTATTATATCAAGGATTTTGGTTTTATTGATATACAGCTTTTACCATCCTATTTTTATCGGCTCTTTATTCGGCCGTAAATACTCATTTTGATATTTTCATATATTTTCCTCCCATTTCTGGGATTTGATAACGACTCGATCAATTCCAACTTTTTTCTTCCAGCGAAGCGTCTCACTGGAATTTGTTTCATGGCTTCCTGAGCGGTAAATGATCCGATAAAAGATCTTATCACATTGAGGATGTCTTGCTCTCAGCATGGAGACAGTATTGTTAAGCTGCTGGATGGCTTTGGGGATACTGCTACCTTTCAGTTCGATATAATACGCCGTCCTTGCGTTTTCATTCAGCAGCAAAAAGTCACATCTCTCCGGGCCGGAACCGACTGGAAAAACCTCTCCGTCCACCTTGTACTGTTCAACATAGCTGGCATTCACATTGTTTCCAATATGCGTACAGTGTTTGTCTTTGGATACATAATTGGGGTTTTTTCCTGCACGGTAAGGCTTGGCTTCTGTAAGCAACAGCATCACACATCCCCCGTTTCCAGCAGTTCCAGCGCAATGTCCGAACGGTTATTGATTTCCGCAGATGCCCCGTCTATCACCTCATTCTTTATGAGTGTTAAGCCATCCTCTTCTACAAGGATGTTAGTGAGGCTTCCATTTTGAATAAAATAGGCTCCGCTTTTCTGTGGTTCCAGCCACATTCTTTTGTGAACACTCTTTGAAAGCTCTACTTGGTGCTGCTCTGGGCATTGCGCTGCAATCAGCAAGTAATTGAATGTTCCTAAGATATACGGGCTATGGGTCGTTACAAGCATCTGCTTATCACTGTTTGCAAACAGACTAAGAACTTCTGCAATCAGTCTTTGGGACTCTGGGTATAGATGGGATTCAGGCTCCTCCAGGATCAGAAATACCTTTTTCTCCTCAAGCAGATAATAAAACAGCAGATTAAAAATCCAGACTACCTCCTGCTGCCCAGAGGAAGCCAGGTTAATTTTCACATAGTTGGCACTATCTAAATAGAGCCGTTCCTCACCATCCACATATTTATAGCTTCCATGAAGAACCTGGTCCGCAATATTTAGAAGTAGATTAATGATTGGACCAACCCTTCTTTTTTTTGCTGTTTTTTCAGCATCACTTTTTACGCTCTCCCAGACTGCTTCCATCCCATCTTGGAAATAAGGCTTCAATTTCAAAATCAATTCCGTATATCGCTTTGTAATATAATCGATATTTCGGAGCTGGGACCCTTCCAACGAAGTGAAAATATAGTTCAGCTGCGTACTCAAAAGCGTGATCAGATTTCTGCCCGCAGGAATAAAAACCGTCTCATAGGGATCATCAAACAGTCGATTCAGATGTGTTTCCTCAGATTCTCTCTGACCTGGCAGCAAATTCAAAAAAGAATGCTCTTCTAAGTCAACTAAATAATCTTGAAGCTGATCGCTAAATTCAAAATCAATATAATTGTGGTCCGTCTGATTTTTGCCGTTGATTAGGAATACACGAATATAATTTTTACCGTTATAGTGATAGACCAACTCCATGTCCGGCGGCATTACCCACGAAGTACCAAACAACTGCAAAAATTTTTCACGCATTCTGGCCTTTACCGTCATATCCCACTTTGCGCCACTCAGTCCGGTTGCGTTTTTAGGGCCTCCCTGCATCATAATTTGCAGAATATCCTGTTTGACTGTCCGAAAGAAATACACAGCCTTCGCAATGGTACTTTTACCATTGGATTGCGGCCCAGCCAAAACCGTAAAATTTCTCAATTCCAGGGTGCAATCCTGAATTGGCCCCAAATTATGAATCGTCATCTGATGTGCCATTGATAGAACCTCATTTCATTGTGCTATTCTTACATTTCATCAATCAGCTTATTTGTGTATGTAATTTTATCATTGAATCCGTAAAAATTCAAGATGAGGTTTATTACTATATGCGCTACAATTTCCTTTCCTTATACTAAATCATCTCCTTACCAAGTAACCAGCAAAAAACATCTCATTTCCTGACGCTCCCTCTTACTGGCATTCCACGTTCTTGGAATGCCGGTTTTTTGTACTCATAGAACCTATAAATTCATCCCACAAAAATATTTCAAAAAGTTTTTAAAAAAACACCCTAACAAAATGCCGTTTTCGCCGCGATAGGTGAAAGGAGTTTTTTCAAGCCCCTTTCGACTGAACCTTGAAAACTTCATATTCATTCATCTGATACATTCTTCTGGACCGGAGCCGGGAGAACAGTACGCTGTGACCGCCTGCCCCGTAAGGGGTACAAAGCGAAGAAGCCCGCAGGGGCTGAAGCAAAGGTGCTGAGCGAGAAATGCTGCCTCCAATGCCGGGTTGCCACCGGCAAGGCGACGAGGGTCCGGACAGGACAATGATACTTCTCTACGGAGCTGGCGGAGGACCCGGCAGGGGTGGAAGGCCCATGGACTCGATTCGCTCTCGAGCGTCAGATGATTTCCCTTTGTGTGTTTAGGGGGCGAGGCCGAATGAAACGCACCGACCAAAGCGCAGAAAGATTTTCTGTGTTTTGGTGGAGCAAAAATAAAGTCTAGGAGGTGCAAAATGAATCACTGCAAAACCATTGCCATTGTCAATCAGAAAGGGGGTGTTGGAAAAACCACTTCCACCGTCAATCTGGGTGTCGGTCTTGCGCAAGCCGGAAACCGGGTGCTGCTGGTAGACGATGACCCCCAGCACAGTTTGACCATCAGTTTAGGAATACGGAACGCTGACGATGATCTGGACACCACACTGGCTACTGCCATGCAGGCCGAAATCCGGGATGAACCCGTTCCCTGGGAAGAAGGCATCATCCACAGCGGCGAGGGGGTCGATCTGCTTCCTGCGAACATTGAACTGTCCGGCGTAGAAATGAGTCTGTTCAATGCCATGTCCCGGGAACAAGTGCTGAAATCCGTTCTCAGCCGGGTGAAAGAGAACTACGACTACATTCTCATTGACTGTATGCCGTCCTTGGGGCTGATGTCCATCAATGCTCTGGCTGCCGCCGACAGCGTGATCATCCCGTCTGCACCGGACTTTCTTTCCACAAAGGGTCTGAATCTGCTCATCCGCACCATCAGCAGAGTGCGGCGGCAGATCAATCCCAAGCTGAAAATCGACGGCATTCTTATGACCATGGTGGATGGCCGCACCAACAACGCCAAAAGCATTATCGCCGCCCTGCGCTCCACATTGGGCGGCAGCGTCCGGGTATTCGATACGGAAATTCCCCGCTCTGTCCGAGCCGCCGAGGCATCCGGTGAGGGAAAGAGCATTTTCGCCTTTGATCCCAAAAGCCGGGTGGCCCAGGCCTACACAAACTTGACAAAGGAGGTAGCCGAACTTGGCAAAGAAACAAATCGATCTCGGCCTGACGGGGCTAGATGAGCTGTTCATGGATGACAAGGAGCGGGCGGAATCCAAGCTCCCCAAAATCCATGAAATTCCCCTTTCGGAAATTGACGAATTTCCAAACCATCCCTTTCACGTCCGCTTAGACGAGGACATGGATCAGCTGGTGGAGAGCGTCAAGGAGCGGGGCATCATCACCCCGGTGACGCTGCGGCAGAAGCCGGATGGGCGATACGAAATCGTCTCCGGCCACCGCAGAACAAAAGCCTGTGAACTGGCAGGCTTGACCACCGTGAAAGCGGAAATCAAGGAGCTTTCTAGGGATGAGGCCATTATCCTCATGGTAGAAAGCAATTTACAGCGTACCACCATCCTGCCCAGTGAAAAAGCATTTTCCTACAAGATGCGGTTGGAGGCGATGAACAGGCAGGGGCAACGGAGTGATTTAACTTCGGTCCCAGTGGGCCCGAAGTTGCAAGGCCGCCGGTCAAATGAGGAATTAGCCGAACAGTCAACTGATAGTTCAACGCAAATCAAGCGCTACATTCGCCTCACCAACCTTATCCCGCCTCTGCTTGACCTGGTGGATTCCGGGAAAATCGCTTTCCGACCCGCCGTAGAGCTTTCGTATCTGACTGAGGAAGAACAGAACGGCCTGCTGGATTCCATCCATCGGCTTCAAGGAGATCCCATTTCAGCCAGAGCTTGCCAACGATGTTGTCCAGTCACCCACCATCCGGGTGGTTCTGGTGGGGCCTGGAAAGCTGGCCCGGATTGCGCAGATCGGCACCACATTAGAAGCCATGCAACAGACCGTAGGCGGCGATATTGAAGCCTATTACCCCTTCGAGGAACAGGTCTGTATCGTCTGCAACGAGGAAGGAAAAATCAACGGTCTGCCCCTGAACCGGGCCATCCGGGATGAGGATACCGGAGATATTGCGGATATTATTGCCGGTACTTTCTTCATCTGCGATTGCAGCGGCGAATCCTTTGACAGTCTTTCCAAAGAGCAGCAGAAGCGGTATCTGGAAAAATACCGTCTCCCGGAACGGTTCTTCCGGATAGGTGAAAACATTGAAGCCGTGCCATATAGGCCGAAAGAAAGGGAGCGTTGAGTGGAAAATCAGAAAGGGGGTGATGCCCATTTGACTACAAAACCCACCGCATCCAGCACCCAGGGAAGGCCCAGGAAAACATCGATTCCCCCGGAAGAAAAGCTCTGGCTAAAAGAGAAATTGAGACAATCTCAGTATGACGAGTACATGCAAAGCTGCCGGGAGGCATGGCTGTATCTTCGGCCCGGTCACAAGAAATAATAGGAGATAGAAGGTATGGTATTGTTCTCGTTCTCGCAAGCATCGCCTTTTGTCCCCAAAAGTCAGCTTGTCAGGGCGTATCCCTGAAACCCTCTGTCTATAAGGAGTGAAATGAACAATAGAAACTATGAAATTAAGGTTCGGCTAACACAAGCGGAAATGGTACATCTAACCCGGCTGGTCAGTGCTTCCGGTCTGTCCCGAGAAACCTATCTGCGCAAGCTTATTTCCGGCGTTGTTCCCAAGGAAGCACCGCCTCCTGACTTTTTTGCCATGGTGCGGGAGCTGCATTGCATCGGGAACAACCTCAACCAAATCGCTATGAAAGCCCATGCGTTGAATGCCATTGATGCCAAGCACTATGACGACGGTGTTCTGCTGTTTGAGGAAGCTGTTCAGAAAATCCTGGCAGCGGTTCTCGATCCTGTACCTATGGAGCACTGACCTATGGCAGTTACCTCTATCTGGCGTGTCCATGGCCGCATTGGGAAGGTTCTGGACTATGTGGAAAACGCGGAGAAAACTACCGCCGTTTCCAGCGGCGACGGTGACTTGTCCGATGTCATTGACTACGCCATCCAGCAGCGCAAGACCAGTCAAACCCAGGTGCGGGACGGAGAGAAAGTGGTTCAGCGGTTTGTCTCCGGCATCAACTGCCATCCCAATACCGCAAAAATGGAGATGCAGAAAATTAAGAAATTCTACGGGAAAGAGGATGGTGTCATTGCCTACCATGGCTACCAGTCCTTTGCTCCCGGCGAGGCTACCCCAGAAATTGCCCATGAAATTGGAATCAAGCTGGCACAGCGGCTCTGGGGAGACCGCTATCAGGTGCTTGTAGCCACCCATCTGGACCGGGCAAATCATCTGCACTCCCACTTTGTCATCAACACAGTTTCCTTCGTGGATGGTATCAAATATCACCGCACCAAGGAGGACTACCAGGAAATGCGCCGTGTTTCAGATGCACTGTGCCGGGAGTACGGCCTGACGGTGATCCACAATTCCAAAGGCCGGGGCATGACTTACAACGAATGGGCCGCCGAAAAAGGTGGAAAGCCTACCCTGCGCAACGTTATCCGCTCCGACATTGACCGTGCCATTCTGGCATCTACCACCCAGCGGAATTTTCAGGAAGCCATGCAGGCCATGGGCTACACCTTCAAAACCCGCACCCCGGATGGGCAGCCCCTCAAATATCCGGCGTTAAAGCCACCCGGTGCGAAAGGCTACTTTCGTTTCCACCGGCTGGGGCCTGGGTATTCACTGACCGAAATCCTGGACCGGGTTTACGACAATGTACGACGGCAGACTCCATTCCCAGAGGCGGACCGGATGGCAAAACAGCGCAATCCCTTTATTCCTTATCCCAAAGCCATGGGCATTCACGCCCTGTATCTGCGCTACTGCTATGAGCTGCGCATCATCCAAAAGCATCCGGCATCCGTGAAACGGGTGCCTTTTTCTATGCGGCAGGACCTGATCCTTCTGGATAAGCTGGATGCGGAAACCCGCTTCCTTGCCAAGCACGAATACGGTACCGCCGCCGAACTGGAATCCCACAAGGAAAAATCCACAGACAGAATCTCCGAACTGGAACAGGAGCGAAGCACCCTTAGAAATCAGCTTCGGACGGCCACCCGCAGGGAGGATGCCCCCGCGGTGGAAAGCCTTAAATCTCGTATCAAAGAGGTATCCTCTGAGATAAAAACACTGCGTCAGGAGGTGAAATTATGTGACGGAATTGAAGCCCGTTCCGCTCTGATGGAGCGGAATCTGGAGCAATTGCAGCAGGAACAGGAAATTGAAAGAAAGGAGGAAGAACAGCATGAGCTATTCCGGCGAGGCGGCAGATCAGGTCGTCCGTCTGAGCTTGAACGGCGTTGAAGTCGCGGCAAAATTGTCCGGCTCCGCCGCCAAGCAGCTGGCGATTATGATTTACGCCATTCTGAAAGACCAGAAGAAAACCAAAGGCAAAATCCGTCTGACCAATATGCTCCGCTCCGGCAAGGAGCTGAAGGTGTTCGCCGTCAAGGATGGGGATCTTCAGAAATTCTGTCAGGAGGCCAAGAAGTACGGTGTTCTTTATTGTGTCCTCAAAGACAAAAATGCCACCGATGGCATTACGGACATTATGGTGCGGGCAGAGGACGCCGCCAAGGTCAACCGCATTTTCACCCGGTTCGGTCTTGCCACTGTGGATTTGGCGTCTCTCAAAACAGAGCTTGTCAAGGAGCAGAATAAGGCCCGTACCGAGGAGGACGCGGATGTGCGCTCCGGTTCTGACAAACCCCATAACGATGATTTCGTGAAGGAGCTGTTTGGTGAGAACCAGGAAAACCACATTGTAGAGGAAAACCCTCAGATCGGACGGACCGAGGCCGAACATCCGTCCGAGAGTACATCGCTGAACAGATGGGGCGAAGAAATCTTTTTGGATAACCCGCCCTCCGTCCGTGAGACGATGCAGAGAATTCGGCAGGAAAGGGCTGCACACCAGCCCCAGAACACCATTGCCAATAAGGTGGTAGAAAAAATTGCGAAAGGAAAGGAACGATGAAATGAACGAAATTTTTGACAAGGAGGAATGGGCCAGCCGCAAGCAGCAGGACCGGGAAGCTGCCTATGCCATGGTAGATGACACTCTGAAAAAGATGGGTACAAACGGAAAGGCTTTCCAGACCTACCTGGATGTGCAGTCCAAATTCGAGCGGTATTCCGTCAGCAATGCCTTGTTGGTTGCCGCCCAGAAACCGGAGGCCACCGATCTGGGAGATGCCAATTTCTGGCGTGGCCGGGGCGGCTATATCCGAAAGGGAGAATCCGGCATTCTTCTCATGGAGCCTGGAAATTCCTACACTCGAAAGGATGGTTCCAAAGGTGTCAACATCCATATCAAGCGTGTCTTTGATATTTCCCAGACCACGTTGACCCCCACAAAGCAGCCTGCTGTCAGCCAGGACACCCGGCTGCTTCTCAACGCTATGGTGCGCTACGCCCCCTGCAAAGTGGACTTCCGGGACGAGCTGCCGGATGGGCAAAGTGCCCTCTACAGTCCCCAGGAGAAAACCGTCTTTGTTCGGCGGGGCCAGTCCATGGAGGACGTATTCCGGGGTGTGGCCCAGGAGCTTGCCCACGCCTATCTGGATACCGGGAACTACAGCCGGGAAAACAATATATTTCTTGCCCAGTGTGTCGGCAACATTCTCTGCCAGCGCAATGGGATCGATGGCAAAAGTCTTTCCGTCACCCAGCTGCCCCAGAAGTATACGGAGATGGAGCCGAAACAGCTGCGGGAGGAGCTGAAATCCATCCGCACCGCCGCCAATCAGATCTCCGCTGATATGTTCCGCTTTCTGGATGCCAAAAGCCACGGCAGCCGACAGCGGGACGATGCCCGGTAAAGGAGGTGCCCATGGCAGAAACACAGCATTTGATTCAGATTAGTGACTATGAGCAGCGGCTCATGGTCAATGGCCTTAACGCTTTCCGCAATGACCTGATCCGGGACGGCAAACCCACGGAGGACATCAACGCCCTGCTGATCAAGGTCATTGACGCGCCGGAGAAGAAGCCGAAAAGGAAGATTGACCGTGAACGATAAGCTGTCCCGGCAGAACTGTATTCTCTATGTCTGCGGCATTCTCCCGGTGGTCTGGCTGGCCCTGCTGGCCGCTCCTCTATTAGAGGGCGGCCTGGGCACGCTGCTGAAAGGTTTCGGCACGGCATTGGAAAATCCCTTTCACATCATCTGGTGTGACAAGAGCCTCAAAACGCTGCTGATCTTCCTCATGCTCTACGGCCTTGGCATTGGCATCTACGTTTCCAACGAGCGTGTTTATCGCAGACGGGAGGAACAAGGCTCTGCCCGATGGGGCAATCCCGGGGCAGTCAGCAAGAAATATCGCCAAGGTGGAAATGAAAATAAACTGCTGACCCAGCAGGTGGCGTTGGGCCTGGACGGGCGGAAGCATCGGCGGAACCTGAATGTCCTGATCTGCGGTGGTTCCGGTGCCGGCAAGACCCGCTTTTATGCGAAGCCCAATATCATGCAGGCCAACACCTCCTTCGTGATCCTGGACCCCAAGGGAGAACTTTTGCGGGACACCGGTCATTTGTTGGAGGAAAAAGGCTATGTCATCAAGGTCCTGGATTTAATCAACCCGGAACGGAGCCATTGCTACAACCCCTTTGTGTATCTCCGGGATGACGATGACATCCAGCGGCTTGCCACCAACATTATGAAGAACACCACCCCCAAGGACAGTAAATCCTCCGACCACTTCTGGGAAGATATGGCGGCCATGCTCTTAAAGGCCCTGATCTCCTATCTTCACTACGAAGCACCCCCGGAGGAGCAGAACTTCCCCATGGTCATGGACATGATCCGGGCCGGTGATGTGAAAGAGGACAACGAGGAATATGCCTCCACCCTGGACGAGCTGTTCGAGCGGTTGGAGCGGAAAAACCCGGAGCATATCGCCGTGCGATACTACAAGGGCTACCATTCCGGCAGCGGCAAGACCCTGAAATCCATTCAGATCACTCTGATCTCCCATCTGGAGAAGTTCAACCTGACTTCTCTGGCGGGAATTACCCAGACAGACGAAATGGAGCTTGGAGAAATTGGAGAACGGAAAACCGCCGTCTTTGCGGTGATCCCCGACAGTGACAGCTCCTACAACTTCATCGTTGGAATGCTCTACACCCAGCTGTTCCAGCAGCTCTACCGAAAAGCGGACTTTGAGCATGGCGGACGGCTGCCGGTCCATGTCCACTTTGTCATGGACGAGTTTGCCAATGTGGCCTTGCCGGATGATTTCGACAAGCTTCTTGCCACCATGCGAAGCCGGGAAATTTCCGTCAGCATCATTCTCCAGAATCTGGCCCAGCTGAAAGCACTTTTTGATAAGCAATGGGAAAGCATCGTAGGCAACTGCGATACCTTCCTATACTTAGGCGGCAACGAGCAATCCACCCACGAGTATGTGTCCAAGCTGCTGGGGAAACAGACCATCGATACGAACACCTACGGTCAGTCCAAAGGCCGCAGCGGAAGCTACACCACCAACTTTCAGACTGCCGGACGGGAGCTGATGACCCCGGATGAAGTGCGTATGCTGGACAACCGCTACGCGCTTCTTTTTATTCGGGGCGAACGCCCTGTGAAGGATCTGAAATACAACATCCTCAAGCACCCCAATGTGGCCCTCACCACAGATGGAAAGGCTGCGGCCTACCAGCACGGCACAGACCCGTTGAGTGTTGCCGCTGTTTCCATCAACCTGGAAAAGCTGAAACAGGCTGTTCCCGAGGATGCCGACACCGGGGATTATGTCGTCCTCACCGAGGAGGAAGTCTATGACTTCATGCGCAAGAAAGCGCAGGAAAATAACCAAAATCATAATTCAAATTATCAGGAGGTAACTTATGAAAAACATCATCCACAACATCATTCATCCCACCACCCGTCGGACTTCTAATCGTCTGCCCATGCCCGAACCCGTCCGCAAAGGTTTCCGCCGCTACAGCTGCGCCGTACTCACCGGTGCCATGATCCTGGGTCTGACCATGCCCGCCTATGCCGCGGGCGACCCGCTGACCGTGGTCAACAATCTGAGTACCTTTATCTTCGGCCTGATCCGGGCCGTGGGCCTCATTCTGTTGGGCTGGGGCATTGTCCAGGTGGGCCTTTCCTTGCAGTCCCATGACCCCTCCCAGCGGAGCAACGGCTTCCTGACTCTGGCCGGTGGTATCGTCATCACCTTCGCCAAGGAGATTCTGGACCTGATCATTGCGTGAGAAACCACAAAGGGCAGGCCACACGGCCTGCCCAGGATAGGAGGTGAAAACCATTGTCAGACAACTGGGTCGTACAAAACCTGGAAAAAGCCCTGAATGTCTGGAATGACAAGCTCAGTGAGATCTGGCAGCTCATTACCCAGTCCCCCACCAGCTTCAAGGGCGGCACCCTTTGGAATGTGGTGTCCAACATTCACGGGGCATTGCAGGCCATTGGCTATGCTCTGCTGGTGCTGTTCTTTGTGATTGGTGTGATGAAAACCTGCGGTTCTTTGACGGAAGTCAAACGCCCGGAACACGCATTGCGGCTGTTCGTGCGGTTTGCCCTTGCTAAGGGCGTGATCTCCTACGGCATGGATTTGATGCTGGCACTGCTGGACATTGTGCAGGGGGTGATCTCCACCATCATGCAGGCAGCGGGCTTTGGACAGCCACAGTCCGCTGTGCTGCCATCTGAAATTGTCTCGGCCATTGAGGACTGCGGATTCTTTGAATCCATCCCCTTGTGGGCCGTCACGCTGATCGGCGGCCTGTTCATCTGGGTGCTGTCTTTTCAGATGATCCTCAGTGTCTACGGGCGCTTTTTCAAAATGTATATGTACACAGCCATTGCCCCCATTCCGCTGTCCACCTTTGCCGGGGAACCCACTCAGAGCATCGGCAAGAGCTTTCTCAAAAGCTACGCTTCCGTCTGCCTGGAAGGAGCCGTCATTGTTCTGGCCTGCGTGATTTTCTCCGCCTTTGCATCCTCGCCCCCTGTGGTGGATGCGGGAGCGGCAGCTGCTACGATGGTGTGGAGCTATATCGGAGAGCTGATTTTCAATATGCTGATCCTCGTGGGGTCCGTGAAGATGGCAGACCGGGTCGTGCGGGAGATGATGGGGCTGTAACGAAAAATCGTTCGATTTCTCTTGATAATTTCGTTCGATTCGTGTATAATGGGAATACACCGAAAGGAGGTTTGACCTATGTCCATTACCGCAACAGAACTAAAACTGAACCTCGGGAAATATCTTCTGCTGGCAGCCACCCAGGACATCTATATCACCCGCAACGGGAAAACCATTGCCAAGCTGGTATCTCCCTACCAGGACCGCGTGGACACCGTTGACGCATTGTTTGGCAGTGTCCCAGACACCATGACTCTGGAGGAAGCACGGGAGGAGCGGTTGAATTCCCTATGAAGGCAATCTTAGATACCTGCGTCGTCATTGACTTTCTGCAAAAGCGAGAACCTTTTGCGCCCACCGCACTCCAAATTTTTCGGGCTGCTGCCGGAGAGCAGTTTACCGGGTGTATTACCGCCAAGTCCGCTACGGACATTTACTACCTGACCCACCGCTGCACACACAGCGATGAAAAAGCCCGGAATATTCTGAATAGTCTGCTTAGTATCGTCAGTATGCTGGACAGCACAGCGGTAGATGTTTTTCATGCTTTATCCTCGGAAACCACCGATTTTGAGGATGCTGTGATGATTGAAACCGCAATCCGTTCCAAGGTGGACTGCATCATTACCCGGAATACGAAGGACTACATGAAATCTCCTGTACCTGTGTACACCCCGGATGATTTTATGAAGACTCTGGAAGATGAATTTGTATAGGCATTTACCGTCCGGCATTTCCGGGCGGTTTTGCTGTTCATCCCACAGAAACAAGCCAAAAAGCTAGGGAACTTTTTAACCGATATTTTATCAAAAAGTTCCCTAGCCGCAATTCAACGCCTTCCACACTGGGAGGCGTTATTCTTTTACACAAAAAGGAGGAAACCATTGGAAGTAAAAATCAACAAAGAGATCCAGTCCTACAGTGAATCCATGTTCTTTGGCCTCTCCATGCGGCAGTGCGGCTTCTCGCTGGCGGCAATGCTGGTTGCCGTGGGGCTGTACTTTCTGCTAAAACCCTATGTGGACACGGAAACCGTCAGCTGGATGTGTATTCTGGGAGCCGCGCCCTTTGCGGCTATGGGATTTATCAACTACCACGGCATGACCGCTGAACAGCTGGCCTGGGCCTGGATTCGTTCGGAACTGCTGGAGCCAAAGCGGCTTGTTTCTGAGCCGGATGATCTCTACTACAAATTGTTGGAGGATACCATCTCCAACCATGAAAGGGAGGCGTATAAAAATTGATGAAATCCATTCGTAATCTCCTGCGGCAAGATCGGGAGAAGTATGTCATTCCTCGCCGTGTCCAGGATGTGATCCCCATTCAGAAAATCTGGGAGGACGGGATTTTCCTCACCGGTGGACGGTACGCAAAAACCTTCCGCTTTACGGACATCAATTATCAGGTGGCCTCGGAGCCGGACAAAGAAAAGATGTTCCGGGGCTACTCTGCCCTTATCAACAGTCTGGATTGCGGAGCTACCACCAAAATCACCATCTTCAACCATAAGATGAGCCAGATCAACTTTGAAAAGTCCATCCTCATGCCCATGCAGTGGGACGGCCTGGATGACTACCGGGAGGAATACAACCAGATGCTTCAGGACAAGGCCACCAATGGCAACGGCATTGTCCAGGAGAAATTTTTGACAGTTTCCGTCCGCAAAAAGGATGTGGATGCCGCCCGGAGCTTCTTTGCCCGTGTGGAAGCAGACCTTTCTGCCCACTTTGCTGCCCTTGGCTCCACCTGCGGTCCCATGAACGCCATGGAGCGGCTGCAAATTCTCCACCGCTTCTACCGCAAGGGCGAAGAAAATGAGTTCCGCTTCTCTCTCCGGGATTCTGCCCAGAAGGGTCACAGCTTCCGGGACTACATCTGCCCGGATTCCATGGAACGGCACAGCGACTATCTCCAGATTGGGGAACGGTACGCCAGGGTACTGTACCTCAAAGACTACGCCAGCTACATTCAGGATGATTTCGTATCCGAGTTGACGGACTTGAACCGGGACATGATGCTCTCCATTGACATGGTACCCATTCCCACAGACGAGGCTGTGCGGGAGGTAGAAAACCGGCTTCTCGGTGTGGAGACAAACATCACCAACTGGCAGCGACGTCAGAACAGCAACAACAATTTCTCCGCTGTTGTCCCCTATGACATGGAATTGCAGCGAAAGGAAAGCAAGGAGTTTCTGGACGACCTGACCACCCGTGACCAGCGGATGATCTTCGGTATCCTGACCATGGTCATTACTGCGGATACCAAGGAACAGCTGGATATGGATACGGATGCCATTCTCTCCACCGCAAGAAAGCGGATGTGCCAGATGGCTGTCCTCAAATACCAGCAGATGGACGGCTTGAACACAGTCCTGCCCATTGGCACCCGGAAGCTCAACGCCTTCCGCACCCTGACCACAGAAAGCCTTGCGGTGTTCATGCCCTTTAAGGTCCAGGAGATCATGGACAAGGGCGGCATCTACTTTGGAGAAAACGCCATCTCCCACAACCTCATCATGTGCAACAAGGAGAATCTGCTGAACCAGTCCGCATTCCTGCTGGGTGTCCCCGGCTCCGGCAAGTCCTTCTCTGCCAAGGAGCTGATGACCTTCCTGATGCTGAACACCGAGGACGATATTCTGGTATGTGATCCCGAAGGGGAGTACGCCCCTCTGGTGGAGGCCATGGGAGATATGGGTTCCGTGATCCATGTTTCCGCAGGCGGGCGGGATCGGCTCAACGCTATGTACATGGTGGACGGCTATGGGGAGAACAATCCCATTGTGGTCAAGTCCGAGTTCATTATGTCCCTGATCGAGCAGATCGACAAGAAAGGGGTTGGTCCCCAGCACAAATCTATCATTGACCGGTGCATTACGATGGTTTACCGAAATGCAGCCTATACCGGCACAGTCCCCACCCTCTGCACTCTGCGGGACACCCTGCTGGAGCAGCCGGAGTCGGAAGCCAAGCAGATCGCCCTGTCCTTGGAACTGTACACTACCGGCTCTTTGGACATCTTCGGCAAGCAAAGCAATGTAGACCTGGACAAGCGTGTGGTGGTGTTTGACATTCACGGCCTGGGTGCCCAGCTGAAGCCCACCGGCCTGCTGGTCATTACGGACACCATGCTGAACCGAGTGACCCTGAACTGGAAGAAAGGAAAACGAACCCATGTATTCATTGACGAATTTCATGTGGTTTTTGAAAATGAGTTTTCCGCCGCCTTCTTCAATTCCGCATGGCGGCAGTTCCGAAAGCGCAATGCTTTTCCCACAGCAATTACCCAGAATGTGGAATATTTGCTGGATTCTGTTCAGGCCAGCACCATGCTTTCCAACTCCGAGTTTATTGTCATGCTGAATCAGGCGGCATCTGACCGGGAAAAGCTGGGCAGGCTCCTGAACATTTCCAACGAGCAGATGAACTACATCACCAATGTGGAAGCCGGTTCCGGCCTGATCAAATATGGCAGTGCCCTGGTGCCTTTCATCAACCGTTTTCCGAAAAATACAAAGCTCTACCAGCTTATGACCACCCGCCCCGGTGAAGGGCGGTTCGCCGGTCAGTCTTGATAGGAGGCCGCACCATTGCCGGAAATCAAGACAAAGCAGCGGAAGAATCAGCCGGTGATGAATGCCGTTCAACGGCAGATGCAGCGAAACTTTGTCAGGAGCAAAGCGGACCAGGCGGCGCACCGGCAGTCGGAGCAGTCGGATTCTCCCAGCAATTATGCGGAAGAGAAAATCTCCCGGACGGCAGAGGATGCCGTTCGGGATGGGGCCTCCCTGGCTGTACGGGAAATACGCTCGCTTCACCAAAGGAATAATGATAAGCATGGCGTTTCGTCGGAAGCGGATATGCCGGAGGAATATCAAAAGGCACCTACAAAAGGGCCTTCCAGAAGCCGTCCTGCAACACAGCAAGAAGCGGGGCGGAAAGCAGCGGTACAAAGAATCGTCCAGCAACAGCAGGCAAATGTAACGGGAGGTGTCCCGGAAAGCTCCGATGCTTTGTCTCACCGCACTGCCCAAAAGCCAATTCGCACCCGTGAGCAATCTATAGCTGTCCCTGCCCAGACTGCGCAGCAGGAAGCAGCACGGAAAGCAGCTGTACAAAACATTGTCCGGCAGAGGCAGACCCAAAAGCAGGAGAAACTGCAAATAGAGCAAGCACATTTTTCTCAGCAGGTGGAAGCATCCAAAAGAAATTCTTCCACAATACCGTTGCCAGATAGTCAGGCGGTTTTCAAACCAATGGACCAAACCAGAAGCTCTACAGTTGGCACCGCAAAGGCAGATGGTTTCCATAATACGGTTTCGCTTGACAAGGGAACGGCATCTAAAGGGCAGATTCCTATAAAAAAGAAGTCCGATTTGCCGATTCGTACCAAACAGGGCGCTGTCCCCATTAAAACCGCTGAATGGGCATCTGAAAGAATTGTGGATTCCACCGCAGAGAAAGCCTTTCAGGAAGCGCAAAAGGCCACCATCACAGCTGCCCAAAAGAGCAGCCACGCAGCCGCCACCGCTGGGCGCAGGGCGGTGGTGGCCACAAAGAAAGCCGCAGAGTTGGCAGCAAAGTTGGCCAGGTCTGCGGCAGAGGCGGCAAAGGCACTATACACAGCCATTGCCGCCGGTGGAGTTGCTTCCGTTCTGGTGATCGTTATTGTTGTCCTCATCGGCTGCGGTGCCGCCATCTTCGGAAGCCAGGACGAATCCACCGAAACGCTACCCCTCAGTGCGGAGGTGGAAGCCTACGAGCCGGTCATCCGCAAATATGCCAAGCAGTATGGCATCCCGGATTATGTTCTGCTGATTCAAGCCGTGATGATGCAGGAATCCGGCGGCAGAGGGAATGACCCCATGCAGGCTTCCGAATGCGGGTATAACACCCAGTACCCCAGAACACCCGGAGGCATTACGGACCCGGAGTATTCTATTTCAGTAGGTATCCAGAATCTTGCGGACTGTTTGCAAACAGCCGGAGCCGAAAGCCCCATTGACCTGGACCATATTCAACTGGCCCTCCAAGGCTATAACTTTGGCAGCGGCTACATCACTTGGGCCTTGCAAAAATACGGCGAGTATTCCCGTACCAATGCCGTTGAGTTCTCCATGAAGATGGCGGAACAAATGGGTTGGAACAGCTACGGGGACAAGCAGTACGTTCCCCATGTACTGCGGTACTACCCAATTGGCAAGGTGTTCTACACCCCGGAGGACGGGGATGCCATTGTGGATGTAGCCCTGTCCCAGGTGGGCAACATCGGCGGCGAACCCTATTGGAGCTGGTACGGCTTCACCAATCATGTGGAATGGTGCGCCTGCTTTGCCAGCTGGTGTGCCGACCAATGCGGCTACCTGGACAGCGGCACCTACCCCAAATTCTCCGGATGCGTCTTCGGAATGCAATGGTTCCAGCAGCGTGGCCTCTGGCTGGATGGATCCACCGAACCGGCCCCCGGAATGCTCATCTTCTTTGACTGGGCAACTCAGGATGGTGTGCCGGACCATGTGGGAATTGTGGAAAAGGTGGAGAATGGAATGGTTTATACTGTGGAGGGCAATTCCAGAGATATGTGTAGACAGAAGCAGTACTCGCTAGGTAGTACCGTTATTCTTGGGTATGGGATGGCGGCAGGTTAACGTCTTTGACAACAACCACCTGTGAACTGTACCGAAATAGCAGTAAATCAGAAAAAGTCAAGTCTTGTTTTCCCTCTCTCTGATGGTATCATGAGTCCCAGTGTGCAATACAGGAGGAATGGCATTATGTCTGCAACCACCCAAGCTCATACGCTTCAAGAGTATCTAGACCAAGCCACACCGATGCTGATGGAGATTCTCGGATTGCCGGAACTGCTTTATGCAGATGGTAATAGCTATGACCGACTTGCCGAAAAATATCCCGATGCCGTATTTACCCTGATTGCTATGAACAACCTATTCCACCATGACCGGGAGTTTTCGGAAATCCATCAGGAAGCGTTTTCCTCTATTCTGGCTGGAGAGGATATTCCCTCTGTGCAATTTCGACACAACCGCCGTATGGACGCTTACACTTGCGAAAAACGGCGTGGGTTGACCGGGATTTCCTTGTAGAGTAGCAAGCAAATCCGGTGAGTACCCACACCGAAAAAATGCGCATCCCGACCTGTCAGCCGAGATGCGCGTTTTTTCATTTTGGGATAGTCCCAAACCCATATTTCTTGATATTCACCAGTTATACTCAGATAACCGGAATACATAGGACTCACCGGGAACAATGTCATAAATAACGACGGAATCATCCTTGAACTTGTCACCAGCACTCAAGGCAGATAAGTATATGTTCCCTGAGTCAATCATATAGCCTGCACTGTCAAACAGCTTGTAGCTTATCATATCGTATCCAGAATTCCCGCTGCCGCTCTTTTTCTCACCTGTAATCGTAATATTCAGCCGCGGAGAATAGTCTTTGTCAAACTTAAATTCCGCTCCTTGAATTTGGATTACGGATGCCGTGCCGCCCAGGAAGTCCTTCACCTTCAGATCCAGCGGAAATGAATCAAACGTCACTTGAACATCTTCAATAGGCAAACAATACAGCGCATCACAATTCACTTCGTCAAATTGAACTTCATTTTCTTTGTACACAGTAAAATAAACTTTCCCGTTTGCAGACTTTCCGGCTGTGATTTCTGCGGCAGGAATCCTTACGTTGGCAAGATATTGATCTCCGGTAGCCTGACTGGTATAATTCCCGAAATCATCGGAAGAAACGGATTTTGTCCCAGAGTAAACCTCTTCGTTTTTATCATTCACAATTCGAATATCAACATCAACGTCGGCAGCCAAAGGCTTATCATTTTTATCAGCCAGCCCAAAGAAAATGCTATAGTCGCTTGTTCCCTCATTATATTGAAAAGACCAGCTTTTCAGTGTTTCAACGCGAGATGCTGATGAGCCGCATCCACTCAGTAACAGCGTCAATGCAAGGCCCCATATTAAAATCCATCGCTTCATTTCTGCTCATCCTTATCTGTCTGTGCCTTTATTACACGGAACATTTCTTGTTTGCGCAAACGCTTTTTCTTTGGATCCATCATGCAGTAATTGCGATTGCACTGCTCACTTAGAAAGCAAGTCTCACAGATAATCTGATCGACTTCCTGCATGATCAGTTCATCATCACTGGGGAGCTCATAGGCTTTGATCTTTTGGATGTCTGTCGGGTTATGCAGTCCGTAGTCAATCTGTTTTCCATTTCCGGTTTTTACATAGCGGTAGACCTCGGCACCGAATGAAACACTGTCACCAACGTTGTGCTCTTCAAAGCCGGATTTGTCCATCCAGACGTTCCTCTTTATCTATGTTACGGGCCAGCCAGTCGGCTCCCCGGAAGTAAGGTTGGGGGAGCCGGTCAGCTCCGATCTATAATAAAAAAGCACCCACAGGAAAGAAGATTGCAGTGAGTGCTTTTACTTACTATGGCCATACTGCCATGATATTAAATTGATGTCGTCCAGAGGGGTATCCCCTCCAGTGTTCTGCTTATGTGCATCTATGGAAAGATGCAGAAGAACAAAAAAGTGCAAAATCATCAGGCACATGTAAATACTCGGAAACGATGTTTTGCAAGCGCAAAACTCCGATACTGTACTGTAAATAGTATAGCAGATATTTGACGAATACACAAGCACTAATTTGTAGAGGATTTGGATCGTTCAGCGCCGTTTTTGTTGGTGTGCCATATTTTAGAGAAACCGCTACGATGAATATCAACACCAGTTGTTGCAGCGACTATTGTACCCGTGAGATGAATCACACAGCTGTAAGGGTAGTTGAATAATGCACGGTGATTATTTGATTTATTGCAAAAACAGATCCTATCGCGTGCCAGATGATGAAGTTTCATGTCTCTTACGGTATTCGCCGGGCGTCATACCGGTTTCATTCTTGAATACGGTTTGGAAATATGCTTGACTGGAAAAGCAGAGGTAATTTGCGATTTCCGCCAGGCTTTTATCAGAATAGCGCAGAAGGCGTTTTGCGTCTTGTAGCTTTGATTCGGTGATAAATTCCGTAATGCTTTTCCCGGTTTCGTGACGAAATTGCTTCGTAATATAAGATCGACTTTTTCCCATTGCGGCAGCGACATCATCAATTCCTATCTGGGCGTTTGTGCGATTTCTGATATACTGAACAGCGGAAAAGATTTCTTTAGAGGTGCCTAGCGGAAGCCTTGCAAGGGCAACCCGCTCCGTATAATCCATCAGCAGGTTGAACTGAAGGAGTTTGACGGCATCTACTGTCTGCGCTTTTTCACATTCTTGGGTGTAAAGGTCATTGAGTCGATATACCTCCTCCACATCCATTCCACCGCCGATTGCGCCAACCTTTCCCACCATACCAATGAAGCCAATCAGGATATTCTTTGCCTGCCGCAAAGGCGTATCCGCAAGCACACCTTCCTGAAATTCTACTGTTCTTGCGGTTTCAAGCAGGAATTGTTTCAGCTTTTGTGTTTCACCATCTCTGACATAAGACAGTAGCAAGTTCTCAAACTGGTAGGTACCATGCTCCCGCTGCTCCTCTTTCGCATGAAACGAGTATTCCGTGTGGAATTCCGCCAGGCTTTTTTGATATGCGCTGCTGCCGGTATGGAAATGCTCCATCACATCGAAGGGTTCTCCGTTTAAGATATAATGGAGATAGGCAACGAGATTGATGAATTGATTATAAGTGTATCGCTTTTCAGGACCTAAAAGCAAAGCGCTTCCGTCCTCTAATCGAATCCAACCGTACTGCCCGTCACTTGAACTAAACACATCGGGATTTTTAATGGATGCGCTGATTTCAGCCATTGGAATGCTGACCGGCATTCCATCGGCAGTAAAATAGAATAATACTTGGCCGCCCTGCAACACAGTTACCGGCACATAATGGGAGGCGTAAAAAAACTCGCAAAAAATCCGTAATTCCATATCTCCACCTCTGGATGGCCAAATTTATAATATTATACCCGATTACGGAATACTTTTCAATAGCAATATGGCAAAATGGAGTTATAAAAGGAGGAGCAGCAAAAATGTTTGTTGAAATCTCTCAAAATGAAAGGTGTGGAAAGCTATGGCAAAAGAGATCAACTTATTAAGCCGCGGCATCTTTGAAAAGCCCTTTATGGATTCTAAAGCCAAAACCCGTACCGTGTCACGCAAGGAGGTTATCTTGGGCCATGTGATCGGACCCTTGGGCCTGATCTTGGTGGTCAACACCATTGCGGCCCTGGTGGAAAAATTTTTTACCCAACAGACCGGTGCGATCTACGGTGTAGGCAATGTAGAAATGATCCAGTTCATGGGGAGGCGGTATGAGTTCGTCATGACCGCCGCCAAGCTGTTAGCGGTGGCTATGGGACTGGTGAACGGCTGGCTCATCCAACACACACAATCAAGGCAGGGCAGAATGCGGCCGTGGTACCTGATCGTTGGTTTTTTCTCCATTATCATCGGCTGCCTCATTTTCCTGTTCCCGGGGCAGAATGGCTTGGGTGAGAACTACTGGTATTACTTCTTCTTCCTGCTCATCTGCTATAATGCGGTGGGAGCCACCTACTTTTATCTATTTCGGGATACCATCGTGTCCCTGACTTCCCGGAGCCCTTCCGAAAAGCTGCGGCTGAAGTTTGCAAGGCAGGTGTGCTGGACCCTTATTTCCGGTATCCTCATCGGGATGCTGGCCAGTATGGTAGTGCTACCTCTGTGGTTGGAGAAGGACATCAACGGCTACCCGGTGCTGATGATCACCCTGTCCATTATCGCCATTCCCCTGCTTTTGCTGGAATACTTCTATACCCGCGAGCGCATCACCGAAGATGTGACCCACGAGGTGGGGATGGAAAACGAGAACAAGATTCCCCTCCGCCAGCAAGTGAAGGCCCTTTTGACCAATAAGTATTTCGTGATCCTGATGATCCTCATGACGGTCAGCGGAATCATGGATAACTTTAAGGGCGGTAATGTCCAGTACTTTTACATCAAGTTCCTGCTGGGCGGCGCGGAAAACCCCATGATGTACACCATTTATCAGGTCGTTACCGGGATCCCTCTGGGAATCGGTGCCATTGCAATCTACCCGCTGGCTAAAAAGTTTGGTGTAAAAAATGTCTGCTGGGTGGGCTATGCCCTGGTCCTGATTGGCGGGATCATCGGCTGGATGTTCCCGACGAATCTGCCCATTGTGTTGGCCTCGGGCTTTCTCCGTCAAGTCGGTATGCTGCCCCACGCTTATGTATTTGCCACCTTGCTGTGCTATGCCTATGACAGCGTGGAGCACAAGTCCGGCTTCCGGCTGGAGGGCATGCTGGGCGTCGCCATTATAGTGGCCATACAGAATGTCATCTATGCCCCCTTTGCTGGCGGTTTTGAGTCCGGCATCCTGAAGCTGGGCTTTGTGGACGTGGAAGGGATCATGCCCAGCGTGGCGGTGACCGACTTTATGACCATGGCTTTCTACCTCTTTGATATTATTCTTGCGGCCACCAGCCTCCTGCTACTGCCCATGGTGAACGTGGAAAAGAAGCTGCCCACCATCAATGCGGACCTGCTGGAGCGGGAAAAGCAAGCGGCCCTGGCACGGGGTGAGGAGTGGATTGATCCCGAGGAGTTGGCGCACCGGGAGGAGGCCCAACGTGAGGCAGACCGGATTACTGACCTGAGGGAGCACTGTGCCAAAAAAGGATTGGACTTTGATACGGAGAATCAAAAGTATCTTGACAAACAGGCCGCAAAGCAGCGAAAGGCGGAAGAGAAGAAAGCCAAAGCAAAGAAATGATAATGAACTTCAACAATAATTGGACTTTCCGCAAGGAAGGCGATTCTGCAGTACCGGTGTGCCTGCCCCATGATGCCATGATCCTGGAAACGCGGGACGGAAGCTGTCGTAACGGAGTCAATTCCGGGTATTTTCCAGGTGGCAAGTATGTCTATGAGAAGACTTTGGAAGTTGCCCCGGAGGATATCGGAAAATCTATTGTGATTCATTTTGAAGGCGTGTATCAGAATTGCTCGGTTGTCCTCAACGGGAAAGAGGTAGGGAGCCATAAGTATGGATACACCGCTTTTGATGTGGACATCTCCGATGTAGTGCGTTCCGGCAGCAATACTCTCACAGTTCGGGTTGACAACTCCTTAGAGCCTAACTGTCGATGGTATTCCGGCTCCGGGATCTATCGCCCGGTGCAGCTTCTGATCCGTGATCGGGTGCATATCGAGACTGTACATATTGAAACCTTGTCTTATGATCCCGCTGCCATTAAGGTGGACGTCACAACAACTGCGCATACCCCTGTAACGGTAGAACTCTATGACGGTGGTGTGCAGATTGCGTCCGGCAAACCCGGCGTGATCCCGCTTCCCGGCGCTAAGCTATGGAGCGCGGAGAATCCCCGACTATACACCTGTGTTGTTAAGACGGAAAAAGACGAGCGGCGTATTTCCTTCGGTGTCCGCAAGCTGGAGTGGAGCGCCAAAGCGGGCCTGCTGGTCAACGGGCAGCGTGTGCTGCTCCGCGGCGGCTGCATTCACCACGACCACGGCGTACTGGGTGCTTGTGAGTTCCCGGATGCTGAGGAGCGGCGCATCCGCATCCTGAAGGAAAACGGCTTCAATGCCTTGCGGATCGCTCACAACCCTGCTTCCCAGATCACATTGGATATCTGCGATAAGCTGGGTATGTATGTGATGAATGAGACCTTCGATGGCTGGTATGTCCCCAAGACCTACCACGACTATGCCCGTTGGTTTGAAAACCAGTGGAAGCAGGACTTGACGGCAATGGTGGAATCCTCCCGGAATCATCCCTGCGTCATCATGTATTCCACAGGCAACGAGGTGTCGGAAACGGCTACCAAGAAGGGAGCGGAGGTCTGCAAGAAACTCACGGAATTTGTCCACAGCCTGGATGCCACCCGCCCGGTGACAGCCGGCGTCAATGTGCTGCTGAATGTCTATACCAATATGGGCATGGGGGTTTACAAGGAAAAGGGCGACTATAAGCCGGAACCGCTGCCCCAAAAGGGCGGTTACAAAGAAAAGAAAACCGGATCCGCCTTTTTCAACGCCATGGCGCAAAAACTGGGTCCGCTGATGTTTTTCATGAGCGGCGGCAAAAAGGGCGACAAAGCCTGTTTGGGTGCGGCAGAGGGACTGGATATTCTGGGCCTGAATTATGCCTCTTCCCGATATGACGAGGATGTTGTAAAATATCCAGACAGGATGATGGTCGGCTCTGAAACGATGGTTGCCGATCTGCCCTACAACTGGGAGCGAGTAAAAAAGTATCCGCAGCTGGTGGGCGATTTCGTGTGGTCTTCCTGGGATTACCTGGGGGAAGCCTGCATTGGCGACTGGACTTACCACTCCTATAAGGGACTCCCGCTGCTGGCCGGACAGGGCATGATCGACATTACCGGAAAGCCTCTGGCATCCATGTACTTCATGCAGATCGTCTGGGGCTTGCGGAAGAAACCGTTTATCGGCGTGCGACCATTGAACCATGCAAAAGAACAGCCCTCCACCGGGGCTTGGCAGTTTACCAATGCCATCGACAGTTGGAGCTGGCAGGGCTATGAAGGCACAAAAGCCACGGTAGAGGTCTATGCGGACGCTGCTGCGGTTCGTCTGAAGCTGAACGGCAAAGAAATTGGAACAACGCCCGTAAAGAAATACAGGGCTATCTTCAAGGTTCCTTATCAGCCGGGAACGCTGACTGCTGAGGCGCTGGACGGGAATGGAAATGTGCTTTCTTTCCACAGCTTAGTCAGTGCGTCAGAGGAAACCGTTTTGACGGTGAAGCCCGAAAAGAAAGTGCTTCGCGCCAACGGGCAGGATCTTTGCTATCTGCCCATTGAGTTCGCCGATAAGGCCGGCAATCTCAAGCCCTTTGTAGAGCAGCGGGTTGAGATCGCAGTCTGCGGAGGGGTGAGTTTGGCGGGATTCGGCAGCGCTCTCTGCAAAACCGCTGAGGTGTTTGATAAGAATTACCACAATTCCTACCGCGGACGGGTGTTAGCAGTTCTCCGGGCGGGGAACGCACCGGGCAAAACAACGGTAACGGTGCGTTCTGTCGGCATGGAACCTATAACGGTAGAAGTGAATGTAAATGATATCTAAAGGAATAAGGAGGCTGGAGCATGAAGATCACAATTGACCGCAATTTTCCAACCATACCAACAGACTATTCCTGGCAGTTTGGTGTTGGCAATGATCATGCCTTTCAGCTGCATCGCACGGATACATGCCGCCATGTAAAGCTGGTTCATGAGGAACTGGGGATCCGCTATCTGCGCTTTCACGGTATTTTTGATGACGATATGCTCACCGTGCAGCGTATGACAGACTAAGCAAAGGAGTGTCTTTATGAAATTTCAAACCTTTGGTGTATCTACACCAGAAGAATCCCAGCGGGAACGGGATCATAAAGCCATTGCCCGCAGGGCAGCAGCCGAGGGTATCGTGCTGTTAAAAAATGACGGCGTGCTTCCCCTTATGACACGGAAGGTCGCCCTTTACGGCCCCGGCAGCCGAATGACTGTCAAGGGCGGCAGTGGATCAGGAGATGTCCGTGAGCGCCACAGTGTCACCATTGAGGAGGGGCTGAAGAATGCAGGCTTCACCTTCCCGACCACATTGTGGATGGACCGTTTCAAAGAGAAATACGAGGGGAATGTGGCTGCTTGGCGGCAGGATCTGGAGGAGAAGATCAAGAAATTCAATCCCATCCAGACCATGCAGATGTTCATTTTTATCGGAGAGCACCCGATGCCGTATCCGACCTGCACCCCGATCCTCCCCGATGAACTGACAGATGAAACGGACACGGCAATCTATGTCCTGTCCCGGCAGGCCGGTGAAGGAAATGACCGCCGTGTAGAAAAAGGCGACTATCTTTTGTCCGATGTGGAAGAAGAAAGTCTTAGATTGCTTTCTGCTCACTATCAGAAGCTGATCCTGGTTTTGAACTGCGGCAGCGTGATGGATCTTGCCATTTTAGATAAAGTACGGATCGACGCAGTGCTGTTCTACGGTCAGGGCGGCATGGAAGGCGGAAACGCACTGGCAGATATTCTCACGGGTGCGGTCGGCCCCAGCGGCAAGCTGACAGATACCTGGGCCATGCAATATGGGGATTATCCCGGAGCAGATACCTTCGGCCATCGAAACGGCGATTTGGAAAACGAAGCGTACAGTGAAGGCATCTATGTAGGCTACCGCTGGTTTGACAAGCATGAGATCCGCCCGCGGTATCCCTTCGGCTTTGGACTTAGCTACACCAGCTTTTCGAGGGAAGTTCTCGTTGCGGATGGGAATGGCGTTACTGTAAAGGTCAGCAATACCGGCAATTTCCCCGGTAAGGATGTTTTGCAGCTATATATCACCAAACCGGATGGCCCGATCGACCACGAAAAGAAAAGCCTTGTTGCTTTTGCAAAGACCAAGCTGCTCCAGCCGGGAGAAAGCCAGACTGTCACCGTTTCCTATGAACTGGAAACCGTTGCGACCTTTGATGAGGCCAGGTCTGCCTTTGTTCTGGAACAAGGTGTATACGGTCTTGCTTTGAATGATACCCCGTGCGGGGATTTTACGCTTACCCAAGAACGCGTATTGGAACAGGTAGAGCCTATTGGCAACAGCAAACATACGGCTTATTCGGAAGCCTTTTCTTCCAAAGTCAATTCTCTGTTGAAAACGATATCTGACCAGGATAAAATAAAACTGGTCACCGGTGGCGGCTACAGTATCCGCTGCTACAACAATGTGATGGGCGCTGCCGGAAGAACCTGCACCAAGCTGCTGAAAAAGGGCATCCCCAATATTGTAATGGCAGACGGCCCTGCCGGACTGAATGTAACGCAGTCTGTGGCCATTATGAAGGACGGCACCCCCCGTTATCCCGATGGTCTGCCTGCGGACTGGAAATGGGGCTGGCTGAAGAATTTTGAGCGGTTGGTCAAGGGTAAACCCGGAAAAGGCCGTCCGGTCTATCGCTATATGACTGCCTGGCCCAGCGAGACCATTCTGGCCCAAAGCTGGGATACAGAGCTATTAGAGGAAGTAGGCAGAGCGGTGGGCAAAGAAATGCTGGAGATCGGCGTTTCCGTCTGGCTGGCACCGGGACTGAATATTCACAGGAATCCCCTGTGCGGCAGAAACTTTGAGTATTACTCGGAAGATCCTATCATTTCCGGCAAGATGGCAGCAGCTGTCACCCACGGCGTGCAGAACTGCGGCGGTGTTGGCGTTTCGGTCAAGCATTTCTGCTGCAACAATCAGGAGGACAACCGCGTGGGCGTGTCCGCAAATGTTTCCCAGCGGGCTCTGCGGGAGGTATATCTCCGTGCTTTCCGGATCGCTGTCACAGAGGGCAAGCCTTGGACTGTGATGTCCAGCTATAACCGGGTAAACGGGCACTATGTCTGCAACAGCTTTGATCTTTGCACGCGTGTTTTGCGGCAGGAGTGGGGTTTCCGGGGATTGGTCATGAGTGACTGGAATGCAACTGAGCAGTGCTCTTACAGCGAAGCGATTCATGCAGGCAATGACCTGATCATGCCGGGTACTGCATCCGTATCAAAGGCGCTGGAAAAGTCTTTGAAAGCAGGAGAACTGGATCGTGATGCACTGAATCTGTCTGCCGGACGTGTTCTGGAACTGATTTTCAAGAGCGAGACCTGCCAGAGCTTTTGAAACACACACTTATAGGAGGAAAGGAGGGGCGATGTATGAGTGGAACAGGTTTCCCGAAAGATTTTCTATGGGGCGCAGCAACAGCAGCAGCTCAGATCGAGGGAGGCTGGAACGAGGACGGAAGAACGCCGAGTATATGGGACGTCGCACCTAATGGAAAGATCAAAAACGATCAGACCTGCCATAAAGCAAGCGATCACTATCATCACATGAAAGAGGACGTTGCCTTGATGAAAGAGATCGGGCTGAAATCTTACCGTTTCTCAATCAGTTGGTCAAGGGTCATGCCCCGCGAGGGTGTGGTAAACAAAAAGGGCTTGCAGTTTTATATCGACCTCGTTGACGAGCTTGTCAAGAACAATATTGAACCGCTTGTTACGATTTTTCATTGGGATACCCCTGTCTGGGTATATGAAAAGGGCGCATGGCTTTCAGAAAAAATCGTTCCCCTTTTTGCGCAGTACACGAAGGTAGTTGTTGAAGCATTGTCGGATAAGGTAACTTATTGGATGCCGATGAACGAGCCGCAATGCTTTATCATGAATGGATATATGCAAGGCGCTCATGCACCTTTTAAGCACAGATATCTTGCGCTTTCGAGGCTTACCCGTGTCTGTCTCCTTGCCCATGCCGAAAGTGTGCGAACCATTCGTAAATATGCGAAAAAGCCGCCGAAGATCGGCATTGCCCTGGCAACCGGCGCGTTTATTCCAAAAACCGAAAGCGATGCGGATATTGAAGAAGCAAGATATAAATCCTTCTATTCAGGGCTTGGCCTTATGAGCAATCGCTGGTGGTGTGATCCGATGCTCAAAGGAGAAACCGTGACAGCATACGGCGTGTATCATACCCGAAAAAAGGATATGCCCAAAGTCAAATGCGACTTGGATTTTATCGGAGTAAATGTATACCAGCCCTTTATTGACGGCAGTTGGGGCGGTAAAACGCCCCAAGATATCCCGGAGGAAAGAAAGACTTCCATGGGTTGGATCATCGATGGCAGAGTGCTGTACTATACCATAAAATTCTTCCATGAGAGATACGGCTTGCCGATCATGGTAAAGGAAAACGGTATGGCCGATAACGATGCCGTCCAAAATGGTGCGGTTGCGGATAAAAAGAGGACCGGTTTTATTCACGAATACTTATCCGGCGTAAAGCGGGCCGTTGATGAGAATATCCCGGTAATCGGATATCAGCATTGGTCGCTCATGGATAATTTTGAATGGGCAGAGGGATACGGTCCGCGCTTCGGCCTTATTTATGTAGATTACACCACCGGTAAGCGGACTGTAAAAGACTCTGCATGGGAATACAAGAAAATCATTGAGACAAACGGATCAACAATCTGATTGATTTAGCTCGTTATAGTAGAGATAAGAATCGGAAAGTCTCTGTCAAATAAGGTTTTGCTTACGATTTAAGGAGGAACAAATAATGGCAAAAGAAAGTAAGGGGCTTTTGAGTGGTGGTTTGTTTGCAAAGCCGATTATGAACTCACGAGTCAAGACAAGAGCGGTGTCCAAAAAAGAAAAGTTTTTAGGACACTTGTTAGGTCCGCTCGGACTTATTTTCGTTGTCAATACCATTGCCGCGCTTGTTGAAAAATTCTTTACACAGCAAGTAGGCGCAATGTACGGTACGGGCAACGTTGAGATGATTCAGAAAATGGGCGGATATTATGAAGCGATAATGACCGTTACCAAAGTTTTAGGTGTCGGCTTGGGACTTTTAATCGGTTTCTTGCTATCACGGACAAAATCAAAACAGGGACGTTTCCGTCCGTGGTATTTGATTTTCGGCTTTATGTCCATTATAGTCGGCGCATTGATATTCCTATTCCCCGGCACAACGCTCGGCGAGAGTTATTGGTATTATTTCTTCTTTATGCTTATTTGTTACAATACGGTAGGCAGTTCATTTTTCTACACGTTCAGAGATAATATTGTATCGGTATCCACGCGAGATCCGCAAGAAAAGGCACAGCTCACGTTTATTCGTAAGATGTCTTGGACGCTTATCTCGGGTATTCTTATCGGAATGCTTGTTAGTTCCGTTGTGTTACCCTTCTGGCTTGAAAAAGATATTAGCGGCTACCCGATACTATTAATCGTCCTTTCGGTTGTTGCCATTCCGCTGTTCCTTATAGAGTATTACTACACGAGAGAACGCATAATCGAGGATGTTGCGGAAGAAGTAGAGGATGAAAACAAAGTGCCGTTAAAGGCTCAAATGAAGGCGCTTTTTACAAATAAGTATTGGATTATACTTACGGTTCTTGCTCTGATACAAGGCATTGTAGATGCGTTTAAGGGTGGCAACGTTCAGTATTTCTACATAAAGTTTATGCTCGGCGGTGCAGAAAACGGCTCAATGTATATGCTGTATCAGATAATAACGGGTGTTCCGCTTGGACTTGGTGCAATCATTGCTTATCCATTGGCTAAAAAATTCGGTATCAAGAATATTACGTTTGTAGGCTACGCATTGGTATTGATCGGAAGCGTATTGGGTTGGATAAATTCTGATAATATTCCTGTCGCTATGGTTGCGGGATTTTTAAGGCAGTTCGGCATGATTCCCAATGCGTACATATTTGCAACGCTTATGTGCTATGCGTTTGACAGTATCGAATATAAATCGGGTTTCAGAGTGGAAGGCTTGCTTGCTACGGCAATTGTCGGGGCGATTATGGGATTGATATATGCGCCGTTTGCGGGTGGTTATGAATCCACTATATTAAAGCTCGGCTTTGTAGATGCCGAAGGAGTCGTAGCTTCCGAAGCCGTAAAATCGTTTATGTCGCTTTCGTTCTATTTGTTCGATATTATTATGGCGGTTGCTTTCTTGATTTTGATACCGTTTGTCAACGTGGAAAAGAAATTGCCCGAAATCAATGCAGAGCTTTTGCGCCGTAAGAAGGAAGCTATTATTGCAAAAGGTGAAGTGTGGCTTGAACCCGAAGAACAGGACAGGGTGGAAAGAGAGCGGGCAGAAAGAGAAGCAGAAGAAAACCGTATTGTCGATCTTAAAGACCATTGTGCAAGAAAAGGACTTGACTTTGAAACGGAGAACGCGAAGTATCTTGCAAAGCAGGAAGAAAAGCGCAAGAAATGGGAAGCAAAGCAAGCAAAGAAGAAAGCAAAAAAGAAAGGCAACGATATAGACGAAAATAATTCCGACGGAGGTACAGTTGAATAATGCAACCTTATGTAATTGCGTTAATAGCAATAGGTGGCTTTGCTGTTTATCTGACAATCGTAATGGTGTGTTTATATGAGAAGGGATGCCTTGTCAAAATTCATCCGATGAATAAACACAAAGAGGGGCAGATTCAAGTTGCCTGCGTGGGGGACAGTATTACTTACGGCAGTTATCATCTCACGAAAAGAAATTATCCTGCCGTCTTGTCGAAAATGCTCGGCGACGGGTACTGTGTAAACAACTTCGGCTTTTCGGGGCGCACGGCTATGAAAGACGGAGATATGCCCTATGTGAAAGACAAGAATTACAAAAACAGTCTTGCTTTTATGCCCGATAAAGTAATTATCATGTTCGGTACAAACGACAGCAAGCCGTATAATTGGAAAGGCGCAGAAGCGTTCAAAAGCAATTTGCTTGAAATAATCAACGCATATAAAGCGTTACCCACGTCGCCTGAAATCTAAGAGAAATCTATCTTAAAGGCTTTGAAATTTGTATAAAGGAAGCCAACCCCGATTGTCTTATGACTTCGTACAACAAGCTTAATGGCGTATATAACTATTTTAACTATGAACTTGTGACTACGATTCTGCGTGATGATTGGGGCTACAAGGGTTGCGTTATGACCGATTGGTGGATGAAGAACGGTAAGAGTAAGCATTTCAAAACTCTTAAAACGCAAGCATACCGTGTAAGGGCGCAAGTGGATGTATTTATGCCGGGCGCACCTAATTACGGCATACATAAGGGAAAGAGCGACGGAACGCTGTTAAAATCTCTTAACGGCGATGACGGAATAACGCTTGCGGAATTGCAGCGAAGTGCAAAGAACGTGCTGAAACTTTGCATAAAGCATTCGGCAAAATAGGCAAAGAAAAAGTAGGGCATAGAGATATACCATACTTGCAGAATATCACCAACGATCAGATGTGGCAACTGGTGGTTCATTTTAAGGTGACTCCCCGGGAAAACTTCCTGGAAGAAAGAACAAATTGATTTTGGTAATAAAAAAGTATAAGAAAGGCTGTAAATGACCACTGTGCCATTTGCGGCCATTTCAATTGGCTACCGCCGTTCTATGTGCATGGTGCCTTGCACAGATGCCATATCGAAGGTTTAATATGCGCTCGATTGTTGAGGCCTATTCGACGGAAGCTCATCCACTCCGGGAAGCATAGCAGTAATCACCGGCGGTGCAAATGGCATTGGCAAGTGTATCGCTGATGAATTTCAGAAAAATGGCGCACAGGTCGCTGTTATGTTCGCATCGGCAATGAGAGTGTCCCTGCAAGTGCGGTAGATTTGAAGCGGCTTGTTTTGCGCGGAAGCAATACGTCTTTTGACAGCCTTTCTACCCGTTATTCATTTGAATCGCTTGCCTTTACAAAGCTGCGCTCCGTTTATCGTATGAGAACAGGTACAGAGTTGACGGATTCCGATTTTGTATATTTTGGGCTTGTCGATGAAAATAACATGCTAACCAATGCAGGCGTGTTGTTGGCGGACGAATCTCCGATACGACATTCCCGCCTGTTCTGTACCCGTTGGTATGGCTTGGACAAAGCCTCCGGTATTATGGAAGCACTTGACGATAAGGAATACAGCGGGTCGTTGGTGTCTCTGTTGCAGAACGGCACCGAGTTCGTGAAAAACAATACCAAGAAGCGTTGGAAAAAGACGGGCAATGGACAGGTGGAGATGCCCGAATACCCCGAACAGGCAGTACATGAGGTCATTGTCAATGCGCTGATTCATCGTGACTATATGGAAATCGGCAGCGAGGTACACATTGATATTTTCGATGACCGAATGGAAGTATATTCCCCCGGTGGAATGTTTGATGGCTCTATCGTGCGGGAACTTGATACAGACAATGTTGCATCCAAACGCCGTAATCCTGTGATTGCCGATATTTTCAGCCGTATGCACTTTATGGAACGTCGTGGCAGCGGTTTCAAGAGAATCAAGGCAGATTACCGCCATGCGGTCAATTACCGTCCCGAAGTTGAGCCGATGTTCAGATCAACACCTACATCATTTTTTGCCACGCTCTACAATCTGAATTATAATGTTCCGATTGAAAAAGTGTTAATTGACCCAGAAAAGATTGCAGTTGAAGGCGAAAATGTGTTAATTGCTTCCGATAACCTTTTAATTGAAGCTGCGATTGACAGCTTGAACGCAAATAAGAACACAAAGGAAAATGCAAAAAAACTGTTTGCCCACATGAGCTTTGACGGCATATTCGGACGTAATGATATAATGGAAATTGTGAATATCTCTATTACTGCTGCCGGTAATCTCATAAATAAGCTGAAAGAAGCGGAGCTGATTGAATCGGTCACAGGTCAAGGCAAAGGCAAGTATAAGTTCGTAATGACAAAAGAGTAAAGATAATGCCCGTTATCAGCCGCACAGCCGATAACGGGCATTCGATTAAGCATATACAAGTTCGGTCAAGACGATTTCCTCCGCACGGTTGCGGATGCTGTTTTTGCGTCGCACCCATTCCATTTGGTCAGCCGCTTTGAGTGATTCGGTCACACCCTCCTGCTTTGCCATAGTGGAAACAATGGTTTCTATACGTTCGTTGCAGGCTTGGTCGATCTCGGCTAAATGCTTGAACAGCGTTCCCTCCAGCACATAGTTGTTGTAGAGGATTTTACGGTACTCTTTCAGATAGCTGCGGTGCATACGCCCGTATTTGCCTATCTGATAATTGCCGTCATCCGGCGAGACAAGGTTGGGGGATGAAATAATCGCCCACTTGACGGTATGTGCCGCCCATTTCTTCAAAGATAGATTTCATTAAATATCAGCTCCTTTTTGTGTTGATTTTTAGCGGTTATAAGGCTTTTTCTGCTCCTTTCCTATAACTGCTTTTCAATTTACCACAAATGAGCCGCAGTCATATGTAAAGGGTGGAGAAACCACCCTTTACATAGTAACTCTTGTTTCGTTGTACTTGTCTATTCTTCACGTGTACAATTCGTTAGAATTATCGGTTTTTCTCTCTTTCTTTGTCAAACCGATACTCCGTCCAAATCTCCAGCCCCATAGGCATCAGACACAAAACCAGATATCCAATAGCAGCCACCACGCCAATCCCGCTCAATGGCCGCCAGATGATCCTAGGATTGTACCACATTTTGCTTGCCCCCAGAATAACCCCCATGATTGTCAGGGTGATGCAGGCAAACAGCCCAATCACAAAGGCGCGGTCCCGATTGTCGAAGCGGTAGATGGAAAAGGCCGTCCGGCCCCGGAGCAGGCTGCCGCGGGAGCGCATGGAGTCGGATTCCAGGGCAAGGGCGGAGATCATCCAGGTAATGAGCATGGAAAAAATGCGCAGGCAGTTGACAATCCGCTGAAAAATAGTTCCCTGGTTGCTGCCTCTGCCAATGCCTTTTTGCGCCAGGTTGATGCGCCTTGCCTCCAGACCGATTCTGGGAATCAGGCGCAGCAAGATGGTCAAAAACAGGGACAGCAACGGGCTGATTTTCCCGAACAGGTACACCACCTTGTCCGAGGAGACCACCCGGAACATGGCTTCCAGCCACATACAAACGCAAGCAAACCGCAGGCCGAGAACCGCGCCGTACACCAAACTTTCCAGGGTCATGTTGTTATCTACAAAGTTTTTTCTCAGGACGGTGACACCAAAATGATGGTAGGAACTGTAGTACAGGGCAAAGGCTGCCACCAGCGGCAGCAGGCAGAAATTAAAAATGGCGGCCCGCTTTCCCCGGCGCTTGACACTGTAGGCAAAGGCGCAGAGATAGGCAATTGCCAGAAACACCGGGTGCCGGAAAGTGGCAGAGCCATAGAGAACGGCGGCAAAGAAGATGAAATTCACCGCCGGATGGCAGGCTTCAAACCCCATTGTCTTCCTCCGTCATGCCGTATTGCAATTTCACCCGGTCCAGCTTTTCCAACAGCGCCGGTCCGAACAGCACCATGGTCAGGGCTGTGCAAAGCCCCTGGCTGATATTCACCGGGAAACCCGACACATAGAGTGGCCAGGCCGTCTGAGCGTTGATAATGGGCAGGGTCAGAAACACCGTGCAGGTATCCAGCAGCGGGCCCACGAACAGGACACAGGCCAGAAAGCCAAAGATAGCCATTACCCAGCGCTTTTGTGGCAGTCGGCCTTTTGCGAACAGGAATCCCGCCAGCATACCGCCCGCGCCGTAGGCGAACATTTGCCAGGGCGTATAGGCTCCCTGACCGTAAAAGAAGTTGCTGGCAAACGCGGAGACAGCCCCCACCAGAAAGCCCGCCTCCGGTCCGAAGGCAATGCCGGACAGCATGATAATGGCGAAGATGGCCTTGAAATTGGGGATGGGGATCACCACACGGGCCGCCACCGCCAAGGCGGACAGCACCGCAATGACCACCAGCTCCCGGGCCTGGGGCTTGCGGCTTTCAAAGGCCAGCAGGAACGGGATGATGATCTCGATGATTACCAGGGTGCTGGTAAGATAGTAGGCTCTGCCAGTCAGCCGAAGCCCAAAGAACAGGGTTGCCGGAATCACCAGCAGGAAAATCAGGAGCGTGGCAATGTGAGATTTTTTCATTTTGCTGCCTCCTTGTTTTCTTTGTAGAGACGAATCACGTCTTCCGCCGTAACGGCTCCCTCAAACACATGGCGGCTCATGCGGTGGGCAGCGGTAGTATAGAAGCTGTTGGCCCCGAAGAACCGTCTGGGCGTGTCCGTGGTCAGAACTTGCCCGTCAAAGAACATACTGACAATATCCGCGTATCTGGCGCAGAACTCCACATCGTGAGAAACCATAACAATGGTAATGCCCTGTTTCTTCAAATCCGCCAAGATTTCCGCAAAGGTTTCCTTGAAGAAGCTGTCGATACCTTTGGTAGGCTCGTCCAACAGCAGAAGCCTGGGGTTGGTCAGCAGCACCTTGGCCAGGGCTGAGCGCTGCTGCTCGCCGCCGGACAGGTCGTAGGGGTGGCTGTCCAGAAGCTCCGTCACCTGGCAAAGGGCCGCGATCCGTTCAATTTCCTGCTTATCCTTGGTCATTTCCGCCAGGTCTTCCCGGACGGTCTTTTTGACAAACAGGCTCTTGGGGTCCTGGGGCAGCATGGCAAGGCAGCCATGGAACAGCTCTGAAGACTTGTACTTTTCCACCGGCTTGCCAAACAGCGTCACCTTGCCCCGGTAGGGTCTGCAAACGCCGGAGATGGCCTTTAAGGTGGTGGACTTTCCCGCGCCGTTGCCGCCGAGAATTGCATAGAGGCTTCCTGCGGGTATTTCCGCACTGACACCCCGCAGAATATCCGGAGAATCCTTTTCATATCGGAACCAGAGTTCTTTTAGGACAAGGGCCGGATTTTCAATTTCTTCCGGCAAGGCGGGAGCGGGGATGGCCTTGATGCTCGGCTCCTTTGGAAATTCCTTACTCAGCCAACTGCGCCCTTGGCGAACGGTCAACGGGCTTTCCCCGGTGCCCCCTGCTCCATAATAAACCCGCACAGGGGTGGGCATGGCAGCGAACATGGGGTTATTCCCAGCAAACAGCAGCTGCCCCACCTTTCCGGGGGCATCGTCCGCAATCACTCTGCCCTTGTCCATGACCACCGCCCGGTCTGCATAGGGGAAAATATCCTCCAGCCGGTGCTCGGTGATGATCACCGTGGTACCCAGCTCCGTGTTGATCTTCCGCACTGTATTCAAAAAGTCCGAGGCGGCAATGGGGTCCAGCTGGCTGGTGGGCTCGTCCAGGATCAGCACCTCCGGCTGCATGGCCATGATGGAGGCCAGATTTAATAGCTGCTTCTGCCCGCCGGAAAGGGTTGCCACATCCCGGTGGAACCAATCCTGAATGCCAAAATAGCAAGCCATTTCCGCCACCCGGCCCCGCATTTCCTTCTGGTCGCAGCCCAGGCTTTCCAGCCCGAAGGCCAGCTCGTGCCAGACCTTATCCGTGACGATCTGGTCATCCGGGTTTTGCATGACGAAACCGATTTTCTCGGACTGCTCTCGGTCCGACACCTGTTTCAGCGGAACGCCCCGGAATAAAATCTCGCCGGTACGTTTTCCGTTGGGGGTGAGGACGGTTTTCAGCTGCCGCAGGAGAGTACTCTTTCCGCTTCCTGATTTGCCGCAAAGCACCAGGAACTCCCCCTGCTCAATAGTTAGACTGACATTTTCCAGGGAGTGCTTTCCCTTGGCTGCCGCATAGGAGAACGTCAGATCTTTGATCTCGAAATGTGCCATTGAATGGCCTCCTTTATGTGTAATGCGGTGGGCAGTAAGAGGAACATTCCATAGGCCAGAAGCCCCAGGAGATTCCACCCGCCAATGGGTGCAATGGACAGAATAGGTGTAAAGGCCGCGCTTTTGTCTCCGATAAATACAGCAATGCCAAAAAGGGCTGCCATCGCCGCCAGCAGGCCCAAATCCAGGCCGGTCATGCGGTAGATCATAAAGCTGGTGCGTTTGGCGGTGCCGTAGCCCCGGGAGCGCATAGAATCCGCCGTAACCACGCTGCCCTCCAAGGCCCAGGAGGTCAGCGCGCCCAGAATGGACATGCCGTCCTCCAGCTTTTCGCGGGTGGTGTCTCCCTCGGCGGCTCCCTTGCCGATGGATCTTCTGGCCCCGGCAATCTGGGCGGCTTTCCGCAAAAAGTTGGGAATCAGCCGCAGAACCATCACGAGAAGCAGCGACAGGGAGGGGATGAGATTCCCGAACAGCGCCGTAAACTTATCGCTGGTGAGAACAGCATTGTAGCAGCCAAACCACAGCAGCATTTCCAGGAAAATCCCGCCGATGGCCAGACCGTAGAGCAGTGCCTCTAGGGTGTAAGGCCGTCCAAAATACCGGAACAGCACCCGCTGGCCATACTGGTTGAACAAGGGGTTGGCGAAGGTCAAAATCAAGAAAATGGGCAGCATGGCCAGGATATTCCGGATCCCTTTTCGCCCGTGGAGCAGCAGATAATAGGTTATACCGCTTAGAATGCCCACCGCCAGATAGGCCGGGTGCTGGATGACCACGGCGCAGCCGATGGCCCCGACAAAAAACGTAAAATTCACCGCCGGATGGCAGTTTGAAAACGCGTCGTTACCCATTGTCGTCGCCCATCCAGACTTCACCCACGTCTGCTCCCAGGCCGTTGCAGGTGTAGCACCAGACGATATCATCCCCATTCTTTAAGGTGTAGGCCGAACAACCGTAGTTTGGGAACCACTCGTTGACCTTGTACATCCAGCCAGATTCCGGGCCCACGTCAAACTCATACAGATGGTTGATGCCCTCGATATAGTAGCTTTCGTACAGAGGCGTGTAGCTGTATTCAATTTGCAGGTTCGTGGCATCGCAGACCTTTTTCAGGACTTCAAATACCGTGTCTCCCTGGGTAAAGCTCACCGTGGTCTTGGGGAGAATGGTGCCGTTCTTGGGCACGAAGGGGGCCTTTTCCTCGTTCAGGTTATCGGTATTGTTCAGGATGGTATCGCAGACGATGGTAATGGTACAAGTGTCCGTTTGCCCTTCTTCTATCAGGGTATTGTCTTTGAGCTTTGTAATTTTGTACTGGCTGCCCAGGCCGCTGCCGGTGTTGGTTTTCAGCAGAAACGCCGCGGTCACACCGGCAATGGCAATGACCGCAATGATGAGAACCATAATCAGGTTCGCTGTTTTCCTCTTTTTCATAGTCCGCCTCATTTTCTGAAAAGCCGGACATCCGTGCTGGGGGCAGCGTCGGACGGTCCGGCTTTCGTTGGGTTAATTTTGTTCTGTGGCCAAATAGCCGTTGGGATAGCAGAAGATATGGGCACCGATATTGCCCCATACGCTGTCTGTTGTCCGCACCCTTCCGTAGAACATGACCTCTTTCGGCAGCACATAGGGGCCGTAGAGGGCACGGTCAATGGCTTCGTACTGGGCCTGTCCCGGCTTGGCCTCTTTTAGAAGCTTCCGGGGTACGAACTGACTTTCATCGTTGATGAGGTTCGTCAGGGAGTTTCCAAACAGGCCGGAGGTAATTCGGTTGAGAACGACCTCTGCGATGGCCTGCTGCCCATCTTCGCATTCGCCTCTGGCTTCCACATAGATCAGCCTTGCCAAAAGCGTGGTTTCCTCGTCGGTCAGCTTCAGGCCCTCATACCGGGGCTCCACATACTCCCGGACAGGCTCCTCGTAGATAAAGGGATTTTCCGGCATGGCCGCAGGGTCCAGGATAAAGGCTCCGTCGTAGCCCCAGCAGATTTCGTCGATGGTAAACCCGTTTTCAAACTTATCTGCCAGATACCAACTGCTCCGGTTGGAATTGGAGGGGTCGTATACCATGATTTTCCCGTCCGAATCGAAGCCCTTCAGCAGGATAAAATGCTGAGACTTGGTAAACAGGGACTTGCCGTTCATCAGCTGGATGACGATTTTGCCCTCCCACAGCGCCTCTTTTACGAAGTTGTAGTTCTCCGCTTCCGTCATGGGCAGGTGCAGGGCGTTTGCCATGTAGCGCAGTCGGTCCACATTGTTTTCCGCCTTGCTGCCAAACCAGCGGGCCAGCTCATCGGGGTAATACTGGTGTCCCGTCAGGTAGGTAGCGGCTACCGCCATGCAGCAGACGCTGCACCCGTTTGTTTGGATGGTGCCGGAGCCGTAGAGTACGTCGCCGTACTCCTCCAATGTGTAGTTCGGGAAGAAGGGGCCCTCCTCGTAGACCTCCTCGTTGACCTCTTCGTAGTCTTCCTCGTAGTCCTCCTCCGGCTCCTGCCAGTCTTCTGTCTCCTCCGGCAGGGTCTCCTCCGGTTCGGATTCCTCGGCAGACTCCCGGGTTTCTTCTGGCTCCTCGATGATTTCTTCTGTTTCTTCCGCCTCGGTAGATTCCTCGGCAACGGTTTCTTCTTGCTGTGTCACTTCATCGGCCCAGGTTCTCAGAGAAATGGGCTGAACAAGCAGGGCTGCTGCCAGCAGTAGGCACAGAATATTTCTTTTGAACAAATGCAGCGCTCCTTGCTTGCCGGGGACGGTTGCCCGCCCCCGGCGGTAAAATATCAGTCCTTCTTCTTGTTGAGCTTGGGAACGAGGACGATACCGATGACCACACCCCAGCCGGCGCCGCCAAAGATGCAGACCGCAATGATCCACCAGGGAATATTGGTCTGGGCCGCCTGGGCAGGTTCGGTGGCAGCGGGAACGGTGGGTTCCACAGTTACCACATCGCCGCCCATGTCGATGATGTCGGTCATGTCGTACAGGTTTGTCTTGCCGGAGAGGAAGCGGTAGTAGGCGGTCAGTGCGTAGTACGCCTGCTCGGTGCCCATGCCGTCGATCTCGCCGTCCATGACGTGCTTGAAGCCGCCGCCCTTTACATAGTAGCGCAGCAGCGCGTCAATGACAGAGTTCCCATTCTTGACAAACCGGGGGTCGGTATCCGCGTTGATGCCCAGAGCGGACAGCGCGGTAACGACCTGAGAAATGGATTCGCTGGTGGCGATCTTCGTCGTGCCGTCGTAGGAGGTGGAGTAGCCGCCGTCCTCGTCCTGCATCTCAGAGAGCCGCGCGATGGCCTTGTCGATGGCCTCCTGCACCTTCAGATCCTTCGTGTAATAGGGAGCCAGAGCGGTCAGCGCCATGCCGGTCATGTCGGAGTCGGCACGGTCCCCGGAGATGGCCCAGCCGCCGTCGGAGGTCTGCACACTCAAAATCTCGTCAATGAGGGCCTGCCGTGTGGTGGTGCCGCCGGAGGGCACGGGGTAGTTGCCGGAATCCAGTGCCAGCAGTGCCCAGATAGGACCGTTGTTGCCCTGGTACTTGACGAACTCCAGGTCACTGAGGCCAGCCAGCAGGTTGTAGCCGCCAACGTTGGTCACATCGCGGCCTAGTGCCGTCAGGGCCAGGATCATTCGGGAATTGTCCGTGGACTTGGCCTTGTGGAGCCGTCCGGTGTCGGGGTCAATGCTTTGCTTCACATACTCCACAGCCTTCTGGTAGTAATCCTCCACGCCGGGGACTGTCCGTCCGGACCGGGCCAGGCCGATGACCATCCATTCGCCGCCAATAGCGCCGACATTGGGAGTACCAAGCTTCTCCATGTACTCGCCGGTGCTGATGTAAGGCTCGCTGACCTTTCCAAGGGTATCCAGCATTGCGAACTTGGTCTCCGCCGCAGTCAGTACTTCATAGTTGTCAACCAGCAGCTTTTGCAGGTCCGTCAGGGCATCGTAAGCCTTCCGGGCATCGCGGATGTCCTGTTTGGAATCCTTGGTCACATTCCCGATTTTCTTGATCTTGTCCATGACCTCCTGGGCCTTCTTCTGATCCTCGGCAGTGGCCGTCAGCTTTGCGTAGGCCTTTTCAGCGTCGGTCAGCTCTTTGAGCCTGTTGACCAGCCGCTTCTGTGTCGGGGTCAGGTCATTGTAGGCTTTCCGGGCCGCCTCGATGGCGGGGCCGCTGTCCTTGGTGACGGTGCCAATCTTCTCAATCAGCTTGTCCACAGCCGCCGCCTTGTTCCGGTCCGCAGCGGTGATTATGGAGGTGCCGCCGGTGGTGCCGGTAGTGCCGCCAGTAGTCGTTCCGCCGGTGGAGCCGCCGCCAGTAGTGGTGCCCTTGGGGGGTGTCTTTCCGTAGTTGTCGCCGCCCTCTTCGTAGGTGTAGTCGTCGGTATAGTGGAGGATGATGGTGTCTCCGTTCTTCACATACCTGGCCGCTACGCCTTTTTCAGGATGGGTGCCGTTGACTGTGTACATCCAGCCGGAGTTTTTGCCGTTGTCGAACTCGCCCAGACCGTTGACCGCTTTGATATAAACCGTTCCGTAGGCATTGTTGCTGTCTGCGGTAAAGGTGATACCGTGCTTCTGTGCCACTCTCTGGAGAACATCCCACACGGTTTCAGCGGTGTCCGCTTCCACATTGCTCTCGCTTGCCCAGGTGGTCAGGCCGCCGCGGGCCAGGCCGTGGGGTGCAGAGGTACTGCCGTGTTTCTTGTCACCCAGGATGGAGACGTTGACGGTAATCTTGCTGGACTTGGGCGTCACCCGCACAGTGATGTAGGCCTTCGCCGCACCGTAGGTCAATATCACGGTCTGTTCTCCGGTCTTGTTCTTGTCATAGCCGGAGATCTTCACATCATCCAGGGACACAGTGCTGGTGGTGCCGTCGTCCCAGCTGGCCGTCAGGATGATTCCCGTCAGGTCCAGGTTCTCCCCGAAGTCGTACTCCGTCTTGTAGCTGCCAGAGACGGTCAACTCGATACAGGTGGGCTGGCTGCTGCCCTCGATTTTCCGTGCCAAGTTCTCTGCATTCACACCCAGAGGATCGTCATCTCGATTCATGCCTTCCTTCCAGGTGTTCCACTGGACGTCAGGCAAGCCCACGGTGGTCTCACCGGTGTTGAAGGCCACGGTGCCGTCCATCAGCTTGGGGTTCTTATAGCTGGTATCGATGTATTTCACATACCCGACGCCCTTATCCGCACCGGAGTATTTGTTTCCTGCCACGTTGTCGTAGACATTTAGGCTATTGTAGTAACCGATAATGCCGCCCACATACTTGCTACCGCTGATGATGCCCTTGAAAATGTTGCCCGTCACGGAATGGGCCACGTTGGCCCGGGTCTGTGCCACATACTGATCGCCGCCGGTGATGCCGCCCACGCAGCTGCCGCCGGTGACAGTGCCATCTACAGTGTTGCCAATCAGGTTGGGTCTCCCGCCATTGGGGGCACTGTTGTCGTTGCTGTAGCCACCGCCGATGATACCTCCTACGTAGTTGCTACCACTGACCGTGCCGTGGAAGGAGGAATTCCGGACGGTACACTTGCCCATGGCGTTGTCCATGGTGCCAATCAGGCCACCGACATAGTTCTTTCCTTTTACTGTCGCGTTGCTTGTACAGTTCTCAATCGTACCGTTGATTCTGTCCGCAAAGGTGCCAATTTTACTTTCGTTTCCAGTATAACCAATGGTTACGCCATCTTCTGCAACACAATTGCGAATAGTCACCGTAAATCCAGCACTGGCACTGGCGTAAGTGTTTCCACCAAAGACAGACCGCACAAGGCCCGAGTTTAGTGTCTGCGTTCCACTCTTCAACCGGACATTTTCGATTGTAACCGCATTTCCGCTCAAATCCGGTCCAGTATAATTGTTTACCAAACCGGCACCCGCAATCTGAGTTCCATAGATATTCAGATTGCGAACTGTGGCACCATTCACATAGCCCAATAGGGGAAGGCTGCCGCTTGGGACGGTCAAAAGGTGATTCTTGCCATCAATTATGCCAGAAAATGCATTTAGGTTCAGGCCCTTTTGAATATCCATTGAGCCATCCTTTGTACAACCAATTGGTGTCCAATTGTCAGGAAGCATTATGTCATTGGCAAGAGCAAAGTATGCTCCAGCATAGGAAATTCCTTCCTCATTAACACGCCTCTGCAGTAGTTGCAAATCTTCCTGAGTTTTCAGTAGGTACGGGCTATTTTCTGTACCATCTCCTTTGAAATCATTACTTGCATGCGGCTTGAAGGTGATTTTACAGGTTTCACTAACAGTTTCGGCATAGTTAGCCTCATCATTTTCATCAACATCTTTTACAATACAGTAAATGTAGTAAGTTCCTATGCCAAAGTCGTGATTGATTCTATACCCATAGCATCCGCTAGCTTGACGATAACGCGCAGCATCTAGTAAAGTACCATTTGAATTTGAATCCGTAGTATTATAGTACCACGTAATGACTCGCTTTGTGCCCAACTCAATTTCACTTATCTGGGTAAATATCGGATTAAGATGTTCACCTTTGTAATACTCTGTTTTGTAGGTTCCATCCAAAACTACTGTGTTATTAAATCCTCCCAAAGTACATGTACCAGGTTGCTTAATCAACGTAGGCTTGTTGACGTAGCTTAGATTAACCCAGACACGCACATAGTCACTAACTGTAGTATATGCTTTACCCTCAGGTGTGGTATACGTCACTTTACAATAATACCACATATTAACGTTGGCTGTATTAGTAGACGGTGAAAAGGACGATGCCGTTGCACCATCTACTTTAGCATAATCATCCAGTACCACATTTAGAGGCTTTAATTGACTTCGCTGTTGATACCATTGGTATGTAACCACTCCATCTTCCGGAAGTGGTGCAATTTCAACGTAAATGCTTACTTGTGCTCCTTTATCACATTCAACATCTTCAGACAAATTGGATATGGTAGGCATGTTTGGTTGCGTCCAAGTTAGCGTAAGGTTAATATCCCTCTTGTAGACAACACTTTCATTTTTATAATAAACGCTAACTGGTATAATTGCTACATTAGTTCCGCTTGTAGCGTAATTGCGCAAATCAACCGTGATGTTTGACTGCGTATTGCTTCCATATACGATTTCCGAATTTGGAAGCGAAAGCTCTATGCCTTCTGTGTGAGAAATATCCAATCGAATTAATGTCGAAGTTACCTCTGTATTGTAGGCTGTGTCCTGCACGTGAAATTCCGGCATTAATTCATAGCTTTCAGATCCATCGGAAGAACTCACCGTTAGTTGCTGGATAGAGGGAACCTTTTTGACATTAAAGAAATATGCGACAGAATTGTTTGCATCAATGCTTTCTCCATTGCTTTCCAATTGACCAACAAGCAAAGTAAACGCCTTTTCTGTCCAATCCAGATCGTCCATTTTGAAGGCAGAATTGGTAATCTCAATCTCTTTAGTAGAATCAATCTTCTGCGGCCTATAGACATCGCCAATTCTATTCTGCCCATTCATCTGCACCTGATAGTAAAGCCCCTGCTCTACTGCTTCCTGAGTAGCAGTCAAATACACCGCATGAACCGCATCCATAGCTAGTTCGACATTGTATTCTTTAATATCAGGCGCAAATTTTACCAATGATACAACATCACTGCTGCTTGCAGTATTCTTTGCCTCAATCTCAAAATTGGATACCCAATTGTGAGATTCTTCTGGCACAGCAATATTAAGCATAATTGTACGAGTGTAAGTTGCACCATTGCTTTCAAAGCTCAGCTGTACTGGCACCTTTGCAACTTTCGTACTCTGTTCAACATATTTGCTCAGATCCAGATTATATACGGTTTGTGTCAGTTTGTCCGTTGCCTTTGTGCCGTCTGGAATCGTTACCTTTGTTCCGCCTAGATGTTGCATCACAATTCTTACTTCTGTAGTAGTCGATGCTGTAGTATATTCGCTTCTTTGTCTATGGAACTCAGGTGTGAGGTCAAATTTCTTACCACCACTGGCCGCATCTCGAATCATTAGGCTGGTCAGAGAAGGCTGCATATTTATGTTAAACTGATACACATTGCAAGTTTCAGCACTCAGATTTTCTGCGCCGCTGTTCAGTGTGCCAACCAGCAATGTCAGTTTTTGGCCTCCCCATGCAATATTGTGATATGCCAGTGCCGAGGATGTTACGTTAATTCTGTTTGTTCCCTCAATTTTCTTCGGCTTGTACGCATCTCCTTCCCGTACCTGCCCGTCTACCAAAAACTGGTAATAGACTTCTTTTCCAATCACATCCGATGTAGGGGTTAGATACATATCCATTGGTGTATAATTCGCATAATCAATGGTATACTCCGCTACATCAGGCGCAAATTTTACCAATGATACAACATCACTGCTGCTTGCAGTATTCTTTGCCTCAATCTCAAAATTGGATACCCAATTGTGAGATTCTTCTGGCACAGCAATACTGAGCATACCTTCGGCTACCTCTTGTGCCGTCAGAGAACTGTAATCATCAACAATTTTTGTAGTAAAATAATACTTATAACAATATGCTTTACTGACGAAGCCTGTCTCGTCCAATTCGCCAATTGCAATCCAATAACTAATTGTTTGCAAACCAAATGGTATATTCAAAAGACTCAGCAGGTCAACTACATTCTGTTCCTCAGCATTTAGTAAAAATGGACCGTAAATCTCTTCTGTTCCATCAATAGAAATTTCGTAAAAAATTTCGTTATTGCATGTAGCACCACTGAATTCAATATATGTTTCCAAGGATTGTATGCCATTATGAATCGTATAATCATAAAATTGTTCATTTTTTTCCCAGTTGATAAGCGATTCAACGGCATATTCTTCCGTATTCTCATATGTTGCCAAAACACTAATTTGGAATTCTGTCTGCTCATCCATCAGATAATTGTTGCTCTCTGATGGGTACAATACATCTTCCGTTTCCTCGTCTTCGTTCAAAACAAGTTCATTGTTGGCATTCTCTACACCAGCAGCATTCAATTCCTCAGCATTTGATGTTTCTTTTATAAGTTCTTCTACTGTGCTATCACCATTGAATTCGACACAATTGTCGTTAACCTCATCATCGTATACATTGCCAGTACTTTCCACTGCACCAGCTTCTAAAGCCAGCACAGGCGGTACTGGTAGAACTGAAATGATAATCGCAAGAGTCAGGAACCAGCTAATGAGCCTCTTTTGCATAGTCGTGCCCTCCAAAAGAAAGGGCACCAACTACCGCAGTAGCTGGTGCCCGACATAATCAAATTAGCAATAAGGATACTGGGGAATAATAGGTTCGGAAGAAGACCATCTGGACTCAACCAAACCGAACTCTACTGTAACTACATCACCAGCACTCATAGCATACTGGTTCATATACAAAGATTCAACATCGACAGTAGTGCCCGCAGCGTTTTTGACGCTATAGACCCAACTATTTCCAACATAAATGAAGTTGTACTCGGTAATTGTATCACCGCTTTTCACGGTAGACACAAGTCCATAGCCAGTGATTGTGCCCCATCTTTCAACTTGGATGGCGGTTGTAGAACCATCAATCGCACAATTAGTGTAGTCTGTTCCTTTAACCTTCATCGTGTTCAAAGCCATAGCTGTGTCGCCGTTGATGTCGACAAATTCGCTCCAACCACTCGGATTGCCATAAGTGGCAACTAAGTAAGCATACACACTCTGACCTGCTGGTGCACTCCCGCGATCAATTTCCACACCATTCGCCTTAATGACAACTGTAGCGGTATTTGTAGATGCGGTGTCTGCGAATGCGGTCACGCTCAGCGATGCGAACATCACCAGAACCAAGACCAAAGACAGGATACGTTTTGCCATTTTCATAGGTTTTCGCTCCTTTGTAAAATATTTATGTCACAGCCTTTGGGCTGTTGACACCATGTTTTGTGAACACCTCCGTCGTGTCCGCAACGATCCCCGCTTCCATTGGGCCCACCATACAAACGGGCATCATCCCTAACCCACTTCGTCACGCTCCGGCCCAAAGGCCATTATCGCACAATCCCGTGAATCGATGTCGCAGCACAACATCGATATTCACTTTCTATATGTCTCCGGGTCACGTCCCGGTTGACACCCATTCTTCCTCGCCAGGAACTCCAACTTCTGTTCCCGCCTCGGCTTATGGCATCCCTTCGGCAGCGGCAGCTTGGCCTCGGTCAATGCAATAGACCAGCAGACAAACCGCCCCGCAATATACCGCCCACCCTCAACCTCATTGGAATAAGGGGAGTGGCCCAGCGCCTCGGCGCAGGTACGAAGGTACTCCAGTATCTCATCGTCGCTCATCATATCCCCGTGGGCTTCTCCCCACCGGGCATCCCGCTCTAAGCGGGCCTGTTTTTCGGCCTGAGCGACAGCGGCCTTTTCTTGATTCACAGCCCGGATGGCTTCCCGCTTTTGTGCCTGACGTTCGTCGAATACACGGGACTGCTCTTTCATGGTTTTGCGGTAGATGCGTCTGCCCTTATCGCTGACCTTATGTGTTGGGTAGGGCAGTCCAGCAACATCTACCGCTCTGGACCATCCGCCGAACCGCTCCCCAATCATAGCACCCCCGAATACCTCTCTGGGGTGGGGCGTATGCCCAAGCTCCTGGGCGCACTGCTGGAGATAGGCAATCAGCTGTTCGTCTGTGTCGTCCCGGTGGGCCGCCACGAACTCAGCGTCCTTGCGCCGCATGGCGGCGTTGGTCATTGTCTCCAGCTGCTGCTGTTTCCACCGTTGTGGATCAAAACGATAAGGCTTGTCTTTGTTACTCACACCGTGTCCCTCCATTATCAGGCGCAATGCCTCTACATTGGTGGGATCTCACGGTTTCTTTCGCGTCCAAAGATCAGTCCATGGTTTTGTAGGTCTCCTGGCTCTGTGCAGCACTGCCGCCTTCTCACTTTTCAGCAATGGCATTTTGGCAGTACCCTGGCACATTACAGTAGCGCGTCTGCGCCGGACTTCCACCGGCTTCCCTTGTTCAGCCTGCTCTCCACAGGCCACAAAACCGATATGCAGTTTTCAGGCAAAAGAAAAAGCCACACAGGCAGACTTCTGCCAGTGTGACCGTATGTTTTCACATCCTGCCTTCCTTCACCCCATCTCAGGGATGCGCTCCGGGTTCTCACATGGTCGGTATTCTGGCTCTGCGCATCTCAGAGGCGAAAGCCTTCTTCGTCTGTATCCAGCCTTCTCAGGTTTCCCCAATGACCGGATCTCTCCAAGGATACAGGCATCTGCGCTTACAGCTACGGGTATAGCCCGGATTTCCACCGGTTCCCTAATCTCCACGCCTGAGCTTTCTCAACCGACCCAGGACATGGGACACCATGCAGCAATTGAGTTGTTAAAGTACGTTCTTTTGTGCCATACTATGTATGACGGCCAGAAGCCTGGGTCGCAGGGGACGGTTTCGTTAAGGAATCCCCTTAACGAAAGCCAGAAAGTCCACATACGTACCCATTCGTACGAGGTTATTATATCATAAGCCATATCTTTGTCAATTGAATTTGTCCCAGATTGTTAATTTTTGTACGGAATCGCAATTCAATGGACAACACAGGAACGGAAAAGCGCTAGATTTTGTGCAATTCAGCAAATGGGAACCCTTTTGTTGGATGCAACTGCCGTCAAAATCATGGTCACAGGAGGAATGCCTATGCCCAGACGAGGGGAAAATATCTATAGGCGCAAGGATGGGCGCTGGGAGGGCCGGTATATCGCAGACCGAAAGCCGGACGGCGGGGCCCTCTACCGCTCGGTTTACGGAACAACCTATGCCGACGTTCGCCAAAAGCTGGCTGTCTGCCGGGAAGAAAACCGCAAACAGCAGCTGCGCGGCTGTACTCTGACGGTAAAAGAGCTTTTGGCCCATTGGCAAGCGGAGAACAGCCACATCAAGCCCACCAGCCGGGAACGCTACCGGGTGTTGATCCAGCAGCACATTGAACCTGAACTGGGTGCGCAACGGGTATGCGATCTTTCAGAAGAAAAGCTCAACAGCTTTGTAGACAGAAAGCTCAAATCCGGGCGGCTGGACGGCAAGGGCGGGTTGGCCCCCAAGACGGTCAATGATATTTGCGTCATTGTCCGTTCCGCCTTGAAGCTGGCACGGCGAAAGTTCCGATACAACGGCGAAGAAGAAATCCGCGCTCCGGCGGTTAAGCAGAGGCGGATCGAAACCTTTAGCGGGTGGGAATGCTGCCGTATTTCCGCGGAGATTTTGCGAAAGCCCAGCACCGAGAACCTGGCCTATCTGCTGTGCCTGGAAACGGGAATCCGGCTGGGCGAAGTGTGCGCGCTACAATGGTCAGACATTGATTTTTCCGGCGGAACCGTGCATATACAGCGAACGGCCTACCGTATCAACTACGGAGGCCGCACGGAGCTGGTGATTCAAACGCCGAAAAGCGAATGCTCAGAACGGGTGATTCCCCTGACGGCGAAAATGCTTTCTCTGCTTCGCCCGCTGAAAACCAGCGGCTATCTGCTCACCGGCAGCGACAAGCCAATGGAGCCGAGAACGCTGCAATACCGGTTCCGGCGCTTCCTGGAGCGGCTGGAAATCCCCGTCCGGAATTTCCACATTCTGCGCCACTCCTGCGCCACACGGTGCATCGAATACGGCATGGATATCAAATCCCTCTCCGAAATCCTGGGCCACGCCGACGTGCAAACCACCCTGCGGATGTATGTCCATCCCTCCATGGAATCCAAACGCAGCGCCCTGGAACTGGCAAGCACCCTATCCGGTATCGCCTAAAAAGCCCATTCGCCGTCAGAAATCTGGTCATGGGAACTTGAAAAAGTGGGAATTGCCTATGGGATTTTTGCGGGAATATCGTCAAGGGGATTCCTTGGCGAAAGCCTTTTTGCTTTTTTATTATACCATGGATTCATAAAACCTGTGTCGAACGGTGTCGATTGCTGAAAAATTACGTTTCTAAGTCTATTATGCTTACTATAAATATTATAGATTCTGTGCTTTCAATTCCATTGCGGGTATACTGTCTAGCAGAATGATTACTAATTCCAAAAGGACGGAATACTATGGATTTGAAAGCAATCGGACGGCGCATCAAAATAGCCCGTGAGCAAAAGGACCTGACGCAGGAGGCATTGGCGGAGCTGGTGGATTTAACGCCCATGCACATCAGCGTCATCGAACGAGGCTTCAAGCCCACAAAGCTGGAAACCTTTTGCAGAATCGCAAATGTCCTTGGTGTGTCCGCCGACACTCTGCTGCAGGATGTCATTGACTGCTCCGCAAATTCTGTTCCCTCTGAGCTGGACACTCTGTTAAAAGACCTGCCAGCGAAAGAGCGCCGCAAAATCTACCATTGCGTCAAAGCTTATATCGATGCCTATCACGAAAATGGCTAAACCTGCCAGCAAGCAATCAAAAGATTGCCTGCTGGTTTTCTTTTCCCATAATTCGACTGACTTCGACAAGCCTCTTTCATTATTATAATTCTATTAGAACTACTTGTAAATATGTTAAACCGAGTTTTGCGGGAAGTTCTAAAAAATAATGGAAAGAGGCAAACACAATGGATTTTGAAACAACATCCCCCAACGGCTCCCAGCTTCTTCAACAGCTCAAAAGCACCCTGGCACAATACGCCCCCGATTATGCACAGGAGTCGCAGCAATATGAGCAGGCCAAGGATATGTTTTATACGGTTGAACCGGAACTGCTGGCAGAGGTATTAGGGATTGCAGTCGATTATCAGATGCTTTCTCTGGATGGCTCCATCCTGGGCGTGACCTCACCGGATGAACAGATGGTCTCTGTCTTCTACGATAACGAGGAATGCTATTACTATCTGGACGGCTATACGGTGCTTGTAGACTGCCGCTTACGTGATTCAGAGAAACTGGTTGGCCGTAAAAATTACACTCTGGCCCATGAAATCGCCCACCAGGTTCTTTACAAGGCATTTCCGAATGCCTACCACTCCGCGAACCGGCTTACATGTGACTACCGTCGCACACGTAATTCCCACAAGAAAATCAGCAATTGGGTAGAATGGCAGGCAGACGCTCTCGCCGCAGCCCTTCTGATGCCGAAGGACGCAATCCTGGATGTGATGTTTCTCACTGGACTGGGCGAGCATATTGGCACTCTGAGCAAAAAATACACCCCAAACAAGTATGAAAGCTTCTGCCGTCTGGCAGAGGCTTTAGGGGCCTCCAAGTCTGCCCTGTCTTTCCGTATGGAACAACTGGGGCTGCTGGACAGGAACCTTCTTTACAAATAATACAAGCAAAGGAGTAAAGACGTATGGAAACTACCGGCAAACAGGAAATGCGCATTGCCGTAAAATGCAAGCAATGCAACATGACAATTTTCTACAAAACAACGCCAAGTACCGGCATTATCGAGTGCAAGTGTCCCAGGTGCAGAAAAATCACCGAAATCAATCTGGCCTATCGCCGGAGTAGGACACCGCTATTCTACCGCCGATCAGCGGATTACCCATTATCGACTACCATTCTTCAATATTCCATCATAGCACCGAGCAACGGGGTATGCGGTCACTGACCGCATAATGAAACACCACCAAATAGCCGGGCATGAAACGATGAGTAATAAGTTTACTCTGTCGTATTCATGCCCGGCTTTTTTTTCTAAAACATTAAATATCTACAGCCTGAAGTACAAGGGCCAAAGGATACAAATAGTGCTGTTCTCACAATCTGAGAAGCGCAGTATTGGTACCCTAGCTTTTATGCACCCTTTCTGGCTGCATTTTTGAAGGTCCTTTCTGCTGGCATCATTTGTGTCCTTTGGACATAACCAGGCAGAAAGGAATATATGCTACACAATTGGCACTGCTTTGTTGCTAAATATCCGTGACAGCCAGATTTTTGATTTTCAAATTTCAAAAATCTGGAGGTTACAAAAATGTTTGATAACGACAATCTGTATGTTCTGAACAAAAAGGATCGGAATGCCCTCATATACAGGGATTCCATGGGCAATATCTCTCGTCTGACGAGAAATATGTTTGACAGCGATGAAGAATTTGAGTATTGGAAGAAATGGTCCGACGCGGACTACCATGATGAAGAAAAAGAACGTCATATTTTTTCAGACAAAACACTGTACATAGATGGGATGCCCGAAGAAGCCGCCACTGCGGATTCCCCGGAAGATACTTTCTTCTTTTCCTTGTCCGAATCTGAAAAAGAAGAACTGTGCAATTTCTTCATGGTCAACTATTTCAACCAATTGACCCGTATTCAAAAACGTAGGATGTGGCTTTATTTTGTGGAAGGAAAGACAGTGCGTGAAATAGCTGCGCTGGAAGGTACTGCCTACCGCACCGTTTCTGAATCAATCAGCGCAGGAAAAAATAAATTTTTGAGAATTTTCAAAAAACACCCTCACAAAATGCCGTTTTAGCCGCGATAAGTGAAAGGATATTTTTTCTCCCTGAAAATGCAATGTGAGGTGATTTTCATTGAATGCTCAAATGACAAAAAAACTGAAAGATTCCATAGAACTGTCCTTGTGCCCGGTATGCGCTTCGCAGTTCTAGCAATCCAACCAGTATACCATCCGTCGAAGCAACCCCTTCCAAATGAAGAAAGAAGTGTGTACTTACTGCGGTTTTCGGTATGGTTGGGATTTTCAGATCATGCAAAAGCAAAACACGCTGAAAAAGGAAGTGATTGTAAATGGTTGATTTTGAAAACACAATTCAGAAAATGAACGAGTCTACTCTTTCCAATCCTGTTTCTTATGAAAAAAGGACTTATCGGGTTGACGAAATTCAAGATATTCTCGGAATCGGTAGGGATGCCGCATATAAGCTCTGCCGCAGTGGACTTTTCCGTGTTGTAAAGGTCGGGAAAACGGTCAGAATCTCTAAAAAGAGCTTTGACGCATGGCTTGAGAGAAATGCCTGATTTGTCAAGTGTGGAAATAAGGTACAGCGAGCAATTCCGTACATTTCACTTCTTTCCTCCAACATGTTATGATATGCCCAGGTTAACCGCACACACATAATAGCAATAGGAGGAGTATACAGTGAAGAAAACGAGTATGTCTGTTCGTGAAATGCAGATGCTCTTAGGCATATGCAAAACGGAATCTTATTGGCTTGTCAAGAAAGGTTTTTTTGAGGTAAGGGTCATTGGCAGGGGAATGCGGATCATGGTTGAGTCATTTGATGAATGGTATTCCAGCCAGTTCCATTACAAGCGAGTTGATGGGGTCATCCCCGGAACAAAATGGGGGGACACCCTATCAATTCCTGACTTTGGCAACCTCTTAGGGCTTTCACCTGGCGGGGCCTACTGGCTGGTAGATCATGCAAAAATTGAGACCGTCGTAATCTGCAATCACAAACGGATTATGCGTGAAACCTTTGAAAAATGGTATCATTCCCAAAGCAAATACAAAATTGTCAAAGATTGCGAGGTGTAAAAATGGCAACAATCCGTAAGCGGCGAAATCGTTACTGTGTAATATATCGCTGTGAAGATGAAAACGGAAAAGAACAGCAAAAGTGGGAAACCTTCGCTACAAACGAAGAAGCAAAAAGGCGTAAGAAAGAAATTGAGGCACAGGAATTTGTAGGAACTATTGTCGTTCCATCCGCTAAGACCCTAAACGAACTGATGGAAGAATACATGAGCGTCTACGGTGTCAATTCCTGGGCAATGTCAACCTATGAGAGCAAACGAAGTTTGTACCTGAACTACATTGCCCCTATGCTGGGTTCAATGCAAATAAAGGATATTTCCACTCATGTACTGGATAAATACTATCAGAGCCTCCTACGGGTTCGCTCCAAAGCCACCAATCACAGGAAGCCACAAAACGAGTATCTTACCGCCCATACGGTCCGTGAGATTCACAAGCTGCTCCGTAGCTGTTTCAATCAGGCAGTCAAATGGGACCTTCTCCAACGAAACCCCTGTGACCGGGCAACGCTCCCAAAAGAGGAACACGCCAAACGTGAAATATGGGATATGAAAACGCTGCAACAAGCCCTCTCTCTATGCGACGATGACATTTTAAGATTGGCCATGAACTTGGCTTTCTCCTGCTCCCTTCGTATTGGAGAAATGCTTGCCCTAACCTGGGACTGCGTTGAAATATCCGATACCGCTATCCAAAATGGCGAGGCATTCATATTTGTCAATAAGGAACTGCAACGTGTGAACCGGGATGCGTTATCTGCCCTAAATAAGAGGGATGTGGTTTTCCAGTTTCCTGCCATAATCGGAAAAACTACCACCGCACTTGTCCTCAAAAAACCAAAAACGGAAACAAGTACACGGAAAGTATTCTTGCCGGAAACCGTTGCAAAGATGCTGATTGAGAGAAAGGCTACTGTGGACGAGGAAAAATCATTGTTCGGAGACGAATACAATGACTATAATCTTGTGTTTTGCAGTCCAATTGGGCGGCCTATGGAAAGCCAGGTAATTACCCATATGCTGAAAGACCTTATAGAAAAACATGATCTTCCCCCTGTCGTCTTTCACAGTTTACGCCATTCCAGCATCACCTACAAGCTCAAATTAAGCGGTGGTGATATTAAGATGGTGCAGGGGGACAGCGGTCATGCACAGGCAACCATGGTCACAGAGCAGTATGCACATGTTCTCGATGATGACAGACGTAAAAACGCCCAAAGACTGGAACAAGCATTTTACCAAAAGAAAGAGACTTTCACACCTTCTCTGCCAAATACAGAACAGCCCACAACACCGGAATCAACAGAGGATCGACTATCCATCATCATGAAACTTCTCTCCGACCCGCAAACTACGGAATTGCTGAAGGTACTTGTAAATAAGGTTTGATATT
>ERZ837380.565-NODE-565-length-55223-cov-9.189856_pt1 | contig 55223 bp, 47 predicted proteins | sample MGYA00519685_ERZ837380 | MGnify/ENA primary metagenome ERZ837380 (study PRJEB31850, sample SAMEA3708817) | human gut metagenome | biome: human gut; feature: human-associated habitat; material: faeces | place: China | collected 2014 ...
GGCTTTTTAAGAAATCTTCAGGGTTGGTTATACTGTTCAATTATCAAGGTTCTTTTGTTATCAGTTTTAGCACTCATTCGTACTGTTCGCTGACAGTTCATTACTTTATCATATCATCTTGTATTTGTCAAGCACTTTTTTCAAACTTTTTTTAGTTTTTTTTGTACTAATCGACTGTCTCACAAGCGACTTTGCTATAATAGCACCTTTCATTCTTCTTGTCAACTGTTTTTTCTTAATTTTTTCATTTTTTCGATTATTTCTATTCAGACTCCATTTTCCGCGTTTTTCAGTACTTTTGTAATCAATTTGTTTTCTAATATGAAGAAGGGGCACCTAAGCGCCCCTTCTCAAATCTGCGTATTGTTGCCATCAATCAATCGTAATACGGAACACAATTGGCTTATCGCTCTCCACTCCACACTCAATATGAAGACCTTCCTCGTCTCTTGTCCAAGCAAGCTCTCCATCTTTGCCAAGCACCTCTACCTTGCGAATGATTCCGCTAAAGTTTGCCTTCTTACTTGCATCCTGAATACCAAGTGATTTAATACAGTATGTATGGTCTGTGCTGCATTTTAATACAGTTGCATACAGTTTTCCATTTGCAGTTGTGAAACGAAAATCCTGTGAGGTAAAGTTTTTCTTAATACCATCTGAGAACTGGCCTTCCACAATTTCTGTTGGACCCTCTGCTGCTTTTCGCCATATCTGAGCATCATAAATTGCCTCATTATTTACCTTAAGCCAGCTTCCTATCTCTCTTAATACATACTGATCCTCTTTGGATATAGTTCCATCTGATTTTGGTCCCACATTTAAGAGCATACGGCCATTCTTACTTACAATATCGACAAGATCACAAATTAAATCTGTCGGATTTTTAAACTGATTATTTTCTGTATAGCACCATGAATTTAATGCAATCGCTGTATCTGTCTGCCACAAATATGGCTTAACTTCTGCAAACTGACCTCTCTCTACATCCGGCACTGCTGTTCCAAATAAAAACGCATCATGCTTATAATTAATAACTGCACCAGTTCCCCATTCTGCTGCACGATTATAATAATAAGCTGCTAATTTCTTTAAATATGGCTTTGCAGATGCATGCTGAATCCACCAATCAAAATATAAAATCTGCGGATGATAGCGATCAATAATCTCACAGGTACGAACCAGCCAGTCCTCCAAAAATTCCTTTGTCGGCGTCGGCTCACTGTTAATATCGTGATGATCTGCCTCCTTCATTGCCGGCCAATAGAAATCACCGCGCTCCATAGGTTCCTTAATGTCACTTTCAAACTCTTTTCCATGACTCATAAAAAACCAATGCTCTATACGATGAGTAGAGGCCCCCATGCGCATTCCTTTTTGATTGCAGCTTCGGCCAAGTTCACCTAATACATCACGCTTTGGTCCCATTTCATAAGCATTCCAATGAGATATCTCACTCTTGTACATTTGGAATCCATCATGATGCTCTGCAACTGGGACAACATATTGTGCACCTGCTTCTTCAAATAATGATGCCCATGCATCTGGATCAAACTTCTCTGCCTTAAACATTGGAATGAAATCCTTGTAGCCAAACTCACTATGCTTTCCATATGTCTTAATATGGTGCTCATATTCTGGCGAACCCTGAATATACATATTGCGGGAATACCACTCACTTCCAAATGCCGGCACACTATACACACCCCAATGAATAAAAATTCCAAACTTTTTCTTCTGGTACCAATCTGGTGCCTGATACTGTGATAATGATTCCCATGTATCCTTATAAGGACCTTTTTTAATTACCTCATCTATTCTTTTTAAATAAGGTTTCATGTCATACATAAAATATGCCTCCTTTTTGTCCGTTTTGTTTTTATAAGCTGCTGATATTTGCATTATAAAAAAAGTCACCTGTATATTCAAGACAATGCCATGACCTATTTTTTTAATTTATGTCGTGTTTTCGCATTTTTTCATTGACAAAAATCATAATTTCTGACATACTGACGACAAAAGGAGGCTGTTTTATGCATTTAAATCATCTTTCCTACTGTTTTTCAATTGATAATGCGCACTTTCGTGTTTCTATGCTATCAGACGGTGTAATTAATTTTGTTATCCCAGGACACAGTCATGCAAAGGACTGTTATGAGATTCACTGCATCACAGATGGCAATGGAAGCATTCTTTTAAATAATACACGATTTCCTGTTGCAGCAGGCAGCATATATGTAACAGGGCCTCATATTTTTCATGAGCAAACTCCAGACCATGCACATCCCATGACAGAAATGTGTGTCTACATGCAGCTTATCGCATCCCCAGATCAGCATGATGATACACTTTTTGACAAACATCTTGTGCAGTCATTCTTACAGCAAACATGTTGGATTGGGACTGATACTACAGGTATTCTTCCAATTATGAAACAAATCTTTTCAGAAGCAGCTATGCCTGCGCTTGTCGGTCACCAAGCTTACATGTCTGGCCTGTTTATGCAGCTTTTTTGTCTTCTTGTTCGCTGCTATCAGACTAATCCTAATACACATGCTATGCCACAGCAGCAAAGACAAATAACGCTAAATGAAGCAGCTCAAGATAAGACAAATTTGCTTCAAAATGCGATGTCTCCTCTTGCCATTGAGGAAGCTTTTTTAAACAATTATAAAAGCATCACACTGTCTGATCTGGCTGCTGTCTCCCATATCTCTACCAGACAGCTGCAGCGCATGATTCAAAAGCAGTATGGCACTACATTTCAGAAAAAAAGGACACAGGCTCGCATCAGCGCTGCCTGCATCCTCTTAAAAACTACATCCTACTCTCTTAGCGAAATTGCTGAACAAACAGGATACTCCTCTCCAGAGCATTTTTCCTATGCCTTTCGTCAGCAGATGGGCTGTACACCAGGCACTTATCGAAGAAGAAACAACACAAAAACCCCGAAGACATAATTGCCTTCGGGGTTTTTGTACACGGTTTGACCAGAACGATAAGCCGGGTTATGTCTGGAGTGATCATCTATCTAGTCCTGATGTTGCCACCAGGCTCAAGCGACCTACCCGAAAGCCGGCGGGCAACCGTATGCTTTCTGTTCGGTCTTGCTTCGGATGGGGTTTACACAGCCTTCTCTGTTACCAGACAAGCGGTAGTCTCTTACACTGCCTTTTCACCCTTACCCTTGCGGGCGGTTATTTTCTGTTGCACTTTCCTGGGAGTCACCTCCACCGGACGTTATCCGGCATCCTGCCCTATGAAGCCCGGACTTTCCTCACCTGCAGCCTTTCGTTTCTGCAGCCGCGATCACTTGTCCTGCTCAAACCATGCCTAACTATTTTACCACATTTTTTGAATTTGTAAAGTGTTTTTTTGAACTGGTATCCCATTATTACAGTTCACGGGACGCCCACGGATAAGCTAATATTTACAGCAAAGCCCGAAGGTGAATGGCTTTCACAAGGCGGACACTTGAAGCAGGTCTTTCAAAGTAATGTATGATAAGAAGGAACATAACAGGAACCTGCGGAATTTGGTCCGACGACGAAACCATTGCACCTAAGGGCTTTCGTAGCATGACGCGTGAACTGTAAATTACACATTAAAGCAGCTTCCGCCGATAAACTCTCTTAAAATTGAATTGATCGGAATTTTCTGGCTGTCAATACCAACAAAGTAGTCAAAGAATTTCAGCAGGCGTTTTGCCTCTGAATATTCTGGTGCGTTTCTGTCTATTCCAAATAACAGCGGCTCTGCATATGGCTTTAATACAGCCAGTTCATAAATAAGAGCGGAATTAAACACAACATCTGCTGTTTCCTGATATGGAAAAATATTTTTTTCTTCGCCTTTTCTGACATTATTCCACATTGCAATCGTATCCTGTGCTGATGCACCTCTTGTTCTTGCGTCGCGAACCATACGGCGAATCAGACGACCATCTGTAGTTGGGATTCTATTGTGCTCATCAATATTTAACTGTGTAAGTGCACTGATATAAATACGGAAAATGGATTCCTTTGGCAGTAACGGATAAAGCTTTTCATTCAGGCAATGGATTCCCTCTATAACAAGAATATCTTCTGGACCAAGTCTTAAGAAATTGCCCTTATATTCACGGCGTCCTGTAATAAAATTGTAAGTCGGCATGGAAACTGTCTTCCCTTGTAACAAATCTTCCATATCCTGATTAAATTGTGCCACATCAATGCACTCAAGATCTTCATAATTATAATTTCCATCCGCATCTTTGGGGCTTTTTTCGCGATCAACAAAATAGTTGTCCACACCAATTGGATGAGGACGAAGTCCTGCTGCCTTTAACTGCACAGACAAACGATAGGAAAAGGTTGTCTTTCCTGATGAAGACGGACCAGCAATAAGAATGATTTTTTTCTTTGAATCCTTTGCAATTGCATCTGCAATATGCGCCATTCTTTTTTCCATCAGTGCTTCCTGCACTAAAATCAGATCCGTAATATCTCTGCAGGAGGATTTTTTATTTGTCTTTCCTGTAATCAGCTCATTAAGCTCACCTACTGTCGCAACACCAAGCTCCTCTCCCCACTTACCAGTCTCTCTCATAACCTTAAAAAGCTTATGCTGCGGCTCAAATTCAGGAATTACCTCTGGTGCTTCCCTAACTGGCATTTGAAGCACAAAACCATCCTCGTAAGAATACAGCTTAAAATACTTTAAATAGCCTGTAGACGGCACCATATACCCATAATAATAGTCCTCCAAGCCATCAAGTGAATAAATATTAACCTTTGAAGCACGGCGAAAGCGAAACAATCTTTCCTTATCTGTCATTTTTGCTTTTCCAAACTGCTCTATAGCAGCTTCAGTACTAATGCTATATTTCTCAATTGGATAATTAGCTTCACGCAGTATCTCCATGGAAGTCTGAACCTGTTTTAATTCCTCTTCGTCTAAAACAAGGCCTTTATCAAAATGACAGAATAACCCCTTGCTCAGCGAAAATTCCACCTTTACCTGATTGCTGCCAAGGCGCTCCTTTGAAATAGTATCTTTTAATGCTTTTAACAAAAGAAGCACGACGCTTCTTCTGTATGCCATGATTCCAGCCTGACTTTGCGTTGTAAGAAAACTTACACTTGCTCCGTCCTTAATATATTTCCACAGTTCCTGAAGCTTGCCATTCACTGATGCCAGTACAATATCATGTTCAAACTGTGGCTGCAGTGTTCTTGCTAACTCTAAATATTTTGTGCTGTCTGCATATTGATACGGCTTTCCATTGTAATAAACAGTTATCATCCTTACTCCTTTCTGCACTTTAAAAAACGGCTCTTTCTTTGCATTGGAATCGTCAAAATCTCAATTGATGAACTCAATACCTCTGACAGATACTGTTCAACACACGTCTCAAATATATGTGCTGCTGTCTCACCAGGCAATTCCAGCACTGCTCTGTGCTCACTGCAAGCCTTCATCGCCTCCTTACTGCTTACGCCGCAGGTAACAATCAATTGAACACCTCGTTCCATAGCAGCATCTATACTCTTTTCATCTGCCCATACAACAACTGCTACATCTGAAAATGTCAGTCCATCATCTCTTTTTGATATATATGCATTGATCCCTTCCAATGAAAATAAATTACAGATCATGTCTGTAAGTTCCTCAAGTGACTTTTTCTTTTTGTAATATCCAATTCGTCCTTTACCACTTTGGCAGACTGTATCTTCCATTCCTGCATATGATGCCTGCGGCTCAGTGATGTACACACCAGAAAGTTCTAATCTTGAGGCAAGCCAATCAGCACTGCCTCCCTTACATTTATCAAAACTGCTTCCTGTCGCGTAACATGCAATATCATGGCGCAGCAGCTGCAGTAAAAGACGTCCCTGATAATTGGTGCTTCCAATTGTTAAAATAGGCTCCTCAATTATTGGCTCGTAAGAAATAATCATATCTGCCTGTGCAGACACAGCGTAATCTATTGTTTCCTGATCAATGCGATAAGCAACTATAATCGTTGAAACATTTTTATCACTTCTGCCTACTATTAATCCCGTATTTTCTTTTTTATCAGTCTGTGCCAATCCTTTTGGAATAAAAAGTTCCAGCTGTTTTTCAATATCACTGCATTTCATATATGTATCATCTGCCTTTCTTAAATTTGTAACTAATCAAAACTATGCGAAGCAACCACAATCGTATACTAACTGTCTGCGTTTTTTCAGACAGGTGATATCCTGATGCAGCTGTGCAATTCGCTGCACGGCACGATCGTTTTCTGGTGCCTGCTTCATTTTCTCAAGGATCTGCTCATATTGTCTTTCTTCCTTTTCAAGATATGCCAAAAATGTCTTCATATCGTCCTTACAGATATCTTTTCCGTAACGATACTCTTCCTCTGACCACTCTCTTTCATCTTTTTTTACAAGAACATGAAAAATAAAATAATACTTTCCCTCATCACAAAGCATATGCTCATACTCAATCAAATAACCGTTTGATACAAGATAGCGACGCACATCAAAAAGCTCTGACTGCGGTGATAAAATCAATTCTTTAAAGCTTTTTGCTGTATGCTCCTCATCCTGCAGCAGACGCATCATCAAAATGCCGCCAATGCCCGACATAATTAATGAATCTGCCTCACCTGGCTTTATATTTGCCAATCCATCAGACAGCCTTGTCTGTATTTTTTCTTCTAATCTATGCTCTTTTATATGCTCCTTTGCGCGCGAAAGCGGACCTGGACGCACATCTGCCGCAACAGCCAAAGGTGATATACCCGACTCTACAAGAAAAATCGGGACAAAACCATGGTCACAGCCAACATCCGCAGCGCGGTTTCCCTTTGTCACCATGGATGCAACTGTTTCCAATCTCTTTGATAATTTCATACGTATATTTTATTTCCTCTCTATATTGTATTTCATATTATATTTCTTTACAAATCACTCTAAATAATCCCTTAATTTACGACTTCTTGTAGGATGCTTTAGTTTCCTAAGCGCCTTTGCCTCAATTTGACGAATACGTTCTCTTGTCACATGAAAGATCTGACCGACCTCCTCAAGTGTTCTTGCTCTGCCATCTGTCAGTCCATAGCGAAGACGAAGCACCTCCTCCTCTCTGCGTGTAAGTGTGCTAAGTGCTTCAGAAAGCTGCTCATTTAATAAAACACGTGTTGTCTCTTCAAGTGGAATCATTGAGCCACAGTCCTGAATAAAATCACCTAAATGTATTTCTTCCTCTTCTCCAATTGGCATTTCAAGAGACACTGGTTCCATATTCATCCTAATAGCATCACTAACCTTTTCCACAGGAAGATCGAGTGCTTGTGCAACCTCTTTAATGCTTGGCTCTCTTCCAAGCTCCTGCACCATACTTCGCGACTTTCGTATGATGCGGTTCATGTTTTCTACCATATGGACTGGAATCCTGATCGTTCTTGACTGATCGGCAATTGCACGCGTAACTGCCTGACGAATCCACCAGGTAGCATATGTTGAAAATTTATAACCTTTTGTGTAATCAAATTTTTCAACTGCTTTCATCAAGCCAAGATTTCCCTCTTGGATCAGATCAAGAAGTGCGAGCCCACATCCATTATAATGCTTGGCCACACTGACGACAAGGCGAAGGTTAGCCTCTGCAAGCCTTTTTCGTGCCTCTTCATCTCCTAGAGAAGCCTGCTTTGCAAGCTTTGTCTCTTCCTCTGCATCTAATAACGGCACCTTACCAATATCCTTCATATAAAGCTTTATCGGCTCATCCTCATCGTAATAAGTGCTTTCTTGCGTATCTATATCCTCTTCTTCCTCCTGACCAATTGAGATCAGGCTGCGTCCAAGAAGTTCTGTCACATGATCTAATCCCTTCTCTGTACGCATGGCTTCCGGAAATTTTTCCTCAATCTGAGAAAGTGCCACAAAACCTCCCTGTGTCTTTCCCAGACGAATCAATTCCATTACTCTTTTGTCAGATTCTAACTTTTTCATTTCAATGTCTGCCTTCATTTTCATGTCTGCCTTCATTCTGCCCGCAGGCTTTTTTGTTTTACTCGTTATGATATCTGACTATATTGTTGCCTTATTAAAAAGATATATTCAAATGATCCAATCCTTTTAACGCTTCCATTACCTCCTGAAGTCTCTTTATATCATCTGTCGTGTCGGCTTCCTTTTGCAGGCTGTGACGCTTTAAGCGAATCACACATTCGCGTATTCCTCTTGTTTTTTCTGATCCGGATGTCTCCTGAACAAGTTCACCATTAAAGATTTTAGCCACTTCCTGATACTGACTTTCATCTTCAACAAAATTTGTTAACAACTCTGCCGGATTTCCTTTTCCCTGCTCGATCTGCTTGTACAAAAGGCGAGCCACCTCTTGATAAAGAGAATCAGAAAAATCTTCTGGCATAATAATATCTGCCAGCTGATTAAGCTGTCCAGGATGATCGCTAAGCCATGTTAAAAGAAGTCTTTGTGCCGCCTTTAACCCCTCATCCTTTTCTCTTTTTTTCTGTATCTGCTTTCTTTCCTGCTGCATAGCCTGAGGTGCTTTGTAGGCATGTTCCTCCACCTTCTGTTTTAAAATTTGATAATCTATGCCGTATGTTCTAGATACTGCCTCTATATAATTATTTCGTTCAAGCACATCCTCAAACGTGCGAAGCTTGTTCGCTGCTTCCTCGAAAAATTCTGTTTTTTTGCTTGGATCTGAAAAATCATAGCCATCTCGCAGCACCTGAATTTCAAACATGAAGGAGGGGATTGCTTCATCAATGCGCTTTTGATATGCCTCAGCTCCCATATTTTTAATAAATTCATCAGGATCCTTATATGGTTTCATCGTCAGCACTCGAGCTGACAGTCCAGCTTCTTTTAGAATCGGTATCGCACGAAGTGCTGCCTTGATACCTGCACCGTCGCTGTCAAATGTAAGCACAACTTCCTTTGTATAGCGCTTAAGCAGCAGACCATGCTGTACTGTAAATGCAGTTCCAAGTGACGCAACTGCATTTGTAAATCCTGCCTGGTGGAGACTGATGACATCCATGTATCCTTCGCAAATCAGAAAATATGGTTTTCTGTTTCTCTTTGCAACATGCATGCCGTAAAGATTTCTGTTTTTTTCAAAAATCGGTGTCTCAGGGGAATTTAAATATTTTGGTTCTCCCTCTCCCATAACACGACCACCAAAGCCTATCACCTTGTTATTTATATCCATAATAGGAAACATAACACGATTCCAGAATTTATCATAACAGCCTCTCTCATCAATCTTTACAAGACCAGAATCTTTAAGCTGTGCATCCGAAAACCCCTTCTGCCGCAAAAAGCGATATAAATCGTCTGGGTATTGATTTGCATACCCAAGGCCAAAATTTTTGATTGTTTCATCAGAAAGTCCTCTGCCTCGAAGATAAAGATAGCCGCGTTTTCCATTTTCACTCATCAGCTGATGGTAAAAATATAAGGCTGCTTCCTTTTGTATTGAAAACAGAATGCTTCTATAATCTGCCTGCCTTCTGCTCTCTTCGCTTTCTTCCTCTTGCGGCAGCTCGATTCCAGCTCTTTCTGCCAGCGACGCAACTGCCTCCTGAAAACTTTCATTTTCATAGTCCATGACAAAGGTGATAACATTTCCGCCTTTTCCACAGCCGAAGCAATAATACATCTGCTTCTGTGGTGATACTGAAAATGACGGTGATTTTTCATTGTGAAACGGACACAGTCCAAAATAGTTGCTTCCTTTTTTCTGCAGATGAATATATCCTCCGATCACATCTACTACGTCATTTCTTGCACGTACTTCTTCTATCACTTCATCTGAATACCGCATGAGCGCCGCTCCTTTCTTTCCCTGTTTTTGTACTTTTAAGTCTTGTTGCATCATACCATATTTTATACAAAAATTCAAGGAAGGGTTTTATGGCTGATCCGTAACATCGTAGATATATATGCAGGAATATAACTTTTTATTCTAGTAATTTAAAAATTTAAGGAGAACATATATGAATAACCCAAAAGTAGATGCCGCTTTAAATTTATCTTTATCGCTGCCCGAAAGCTTACATGAAAAGTCAACGTCTTTGTCTGCTGTTTTGACTGGCAGTGTATGGGAAATATTAGTGCTGGCATCACAGGATTTATCTTTTTTGGCAAAGCTATACCCACAAATTGAAGTATCAATGCTTCTTGAAAATTTTGCACTGCTTCGGCTGCCACCATCACTAATTCCAACAGTTAGCGCACTGCAGCAAATTCTTTATATAGAGATGCCGCACTATATTTCTTTTGAAATCCTTTCTGGAAAACGCTCATCCTGTATTACACAGGTAACACTACCGCCACTTTCACTGACGGGAAATGGAGTTTTAGTTGGTTTTGTGGATTCCGGCATTGATCTGACACACCCAGATTTTCAAGATTCAAATGGAAATAGCCGCGTTTTATTTTTGTGGGATCAAACTAGGGATGAAGATCCACCAGATGGATATCTGTTTGGCACAGAATATAATAATGAACAAATTAATGAGACACTGCGGGCTGGGAAAACTTTGTCAAAAGATGAGTCTGGACACGGTACTGCTGCAGCCGGGATTGCCTGCGGTAATGGCAATGCTTCTAAAGGACGCTATCGCGGTATTGCGCCTGAGACTGAACTAATCGTAGTGAAAATGCGAAAAAATAAAGGGCTGTACCCTAGAACTACAGAATTAATTAGTGGAATTGATTACTGCATAAGAAAGGCATTAAAATTTAATCGTCCGCTCGTACTAAATATAAGCTTTGGAAATAATTACGGTTCACATACAGGAAACTCACTTTCTGAACTTTATCTAAACCGTGTATCACTGCTTGGCCGCATCAGCATAATTGCTGCATCTGGAAATGAAGGTGCCTCGCCAATACATACCTTGGGTTTTCTTGATCAGACAGTAAATGTTGATTTTTCTATTTCGGAACGTCAGACTTCTCTTAATATGCAGCTATGGAAAGATTACGCAGATGCTGTGCGTATTAGACTAAGAGCGCCTTCTGGAACAGAATACACGCTTTCTGACAAATTTGGAACAAATATCGAAGTGCTAGATCAAACACAAATAGCTTTTTATAATAGTGCACCTTCTCCGTTTCAGCGTCTGCAGGAATATTATTTTGAGTTTTTTCCAATAGCTGACAGCTTTTATTTAACTTCTGGTGTGTGGAGTCTTATCATTGAACCAATTTCAATAAAAAATGGTACATTCGAGATGTGGCTTCCTGCTGCCTCTAGCTTAAATGGTGCTACACGTTTTCTTTCTCCCGATCCATATAATACACTCACAGTACCATCTTCTGCTAATTCAGTTATTACTGTAGGAGCCTATGATGCAAAAACGAATACTCCAGCAGATTTTTCAGGGCGCGGAGCTGCTTCAATGCCAAATCTTTTAACAAAGCCTGATCTTGTCGCTCCCGGTGTTTCTGTCATAGTACCTTCATTTCCTGGCGGATATCAAACCGTATCTGGTACATCCTTTGCTGCACCATTTGTCACAGGCAGTGCTGCTCTTTTAATGGAATGGGGAATTGTAAAAAGAAACAATTTATTTTTATATGGAGAACAATTAAAGGCATGGCTGATTGCAGGTGCAAAAGAACTTCCAGGCTATCCCGTACCTAATCCTCGCACAGGTTGGGGAGCTCTTTGCCTAGAGGCAGCTTTACGATAATACGCAAAAAAGAGAAGACTCTCATCTTCTCTCTTGGCTTATAATGCAGTTGAGGGGACTTGAACCCCTACCCAAGTACATGGACATGAACCTGAATCATGCGCGTATGCCAATTCCGCCACAACTGCATATTCAATTTTGTTTTTTCTAATGATATGCATTAGAAAAATGCAGTTGACGGGACTTGAACCCGTACGAGCTAGGCTCACAAGATCCTTAGTCTTGCGCGTATGCCAATTCCGCCACAACTGCATATTTTGTTTTTGTCTGTTGAGCAACTTCGTTTGTTGTTTCTTTGTTTTCTCTGTTGCTCACCTGACGATATATATATTATCACATGGGCAATGATTTGTCAACACTTTTTTCAAAAAAAATCAAAAAACTTTTTGTAGGTGCCTTTTTGTGTCTCAAAACTAAAAAATACTCCCAAAAAGCAACCAATAGTTTACTTTGTGGGAGTATTCGTGTTTTTTCGTTCTTTTGTTACAATCTCCTGTGTCAATTACAGGCCAACTGCAAAACCAACAATTAAAACAATAATACCAAGTGCTATACGATAAAGCGCAAAGCTGTTGAAATTGTGACGCTTGATATACTGCATTAAGAACTTAATTACGATCATGGACACACCGTAAGATACAATTGATGCCAATAATACGACAAAGAACTGCTCTGGTGAGAATCCACCACCCTTTACGAGGAATTTTACAAGCTTCAAGCCGCTGGCACCAAACATAACAGGAATTGCCAGATAGAAGGTGTACTCTGCTGCGATGAAACGAGAGCATCCAAAAAGCATACCACCGATGATTGTTATTCCTGAACGGGATGTTCCTGGAATCAATGCCAACAACTGAAATACACCTATAATAAATGCCGTCTTATAGCTAAGCTGTGTAAATTTTACAATTGATGGACGAACCTTATGGTTTCTCATCTCGATTGCGATGAATGCAATACCAACTACAATCAGCATAATTGCTACAACAAGCCAATTCATCAGATATTTATCAATAAGATCATTGAACAATACACCAATCACACCAGCCGGGATACAACCAATAATTACCTTCTTCCACAACTCAATAGTATTGTGCTTCTGCTCTTTTGTTTTTCTGGCTGAAAATGGATTCAGCTTATAAAAGAATACTGTAACTACTGCCAGGATTGCACCAAGTTGGATGACGACATCAAACATCTCTGTAAATTCAGCAGTAAACACCTCTGGTGCACTTGTTTTCCAGAAGGCATCTACCAAAATCAGATGTCCAGTACTGCTGACAGGAAGCCACTCGGTAATTCCCTCTACAATGCCAAGAAAAATGACTCTCAGCCACTCAATAATATTCATTTTTTAATTTTCCTTTCTGTTATTCCCTCTTTACATACGATCTTCAATCTGCCAGTCAATTGGCGCAAGACCATTTTCTTTTAAGTACTCATTTGTACGGCTAAATGGTCTGCTTCCAAAAAATCCTCGGTATGCAGACAGCGGACTCGGATGCGCTGATTCAATGATCAGATGCTTTGAATTGTAAATCATAGGCTTTTTTGACTGTGCCGGTCTGCCCCACAAAATAAACACCATCGGGCGATCCTGTCTGGCAAGTGCTTCAATAGCAGCATCTGTAAACTGCTCCCAGCCAATCCCCTTATGTGAGAACGCCTGATGTGCGCGGACTGTTAAAAGAGTATTTAACATCAAAACACCCTGCTTTGCCCATTTTACCAGATATCCATTGTCTGGAATATAGCAGCCCAAATCTTCGTGCAATTCTTTGTAAATGTTGACCAGAGAAGGCGGAATTTCTACGCCCGGCTTTACAGAGAAAGACAGACCATGTGCCTGACCTGGCTCATGATATGGATCCTGTCCGAGAATGACTACCTTTACTTTGGAGAGCGGCGTTAAATTAAACGCAGTAAAGATCTCATCGGATGGCGGATACACCACATGTGTGGTATACTCTTCGACTACTTTTTTATAGAGACTGGCATAATATGGCTTTTTAAACTCTGCGCTAAGCGGCACAAGCCAGTCATTTGCAATTGCTCCCATTGTTTTCCTCCACAAATCAATTGATACGCACACTGATGCCGCGTTCCTTCAAATATCGTTTTAAATCTGCAATCTCAAGCTCCTTATAATGGAACAAACTTGCCGCAAGCGCAGCATCTGCCTTTCCATCTGTGAGCGCCTGATAAAAATGTTCCTTCGTTCCTGCACCACCAGATGCAATAACTGGAACACTAACTGCCTCTGATACTTGTCTTGTCAGCGCAATGTCGTAGCCTGTCTTCATACCGTCGCAGTCCATACTTGTTAGAAGAATTTCTCCTGCACCCATTCTTACAGCCTTTGCTGCCCACTCTACTGCATCAAGTCCAGTATCAATACGGCCTCCGTTTTTATAAACATTCCATCCGCTGCCGTCTGCTCTTTTTTTTGCATCAATCGCCACAACTACACACTGACTTCCAAATTTATCAGCTGCATCACTTATAAGCTGCGGTGTATTGATAGCAGATGAATTGATTGATATTTTATCTGCGCCCTCACGAAGAAGCATACGAAAATCCTCTACTGTACGGATTCCGCCGCCTACAGTAAATGGAATAAATACCTTCTGTGCTACCCTGCGCACCATATCAACCACAATGTTTCTGGAATCACTTGACGCTGTAATATCAAGAAATACCAGCTCATCTGCACCTAGCGCATCATAAGCTGCCGCTATCTCAACTGGATCTCCGGCATCCTTTAAATTCACAAAATTAACACCCTTTACAACTCGTCCGTTATGTACGTCCAGGCAAGGAATAATTCGCTTTGTAAACATTAGCCTTCCCTCCTTTGCGCCAAGAAATTTTTAAGAATCGCAAGCCCTGTTTTTGAACTCTTCTCTGGGTGAAACTGACATGCAAAAACATTTTCTTTTTCTACCGATGCGTGGATAGTAACACCATATTCTGCTGTTGCTGCTACGATTTTTGGGTCTTTGGCCTGCAGATAATACGAATGCACAAAATACACATAAGGTTCCTTTTCCAATCCCTTAAATAATGACGCTCCATCGCGTACATTCAGGGAGTTCCAGCCCATATGTGGTATTTTAAGACCTTGACCTTCTGGAATGCGCACAATCTTTCCCTTAAGAATACCAAGACCAGCTACGCCAGGTGTCTCCTCACTGCTCTCAAAAAGGAGCTGCAGACCCAGACATATACCTAAAAATGGAATTTTTCTGTTTATTGCCTCATGAATAACATCAATTAATCCAAACTTATTTAAGTTTTCCATCGCATCTCCAAAAGAGCCTACTCCCGGCAAGATAATATGATCTGCCTGAAGAATCACCTCAGGATCTCTTGTCAAAACTGGTGTCTCTCCGATTGACAAAAGCGCCTTTTCTACACTTTTGATGTTTCCTGCATCATAATCAATAATCGCTATCAACGTGCACCCCCTGATTCATGTGTATAAAAACAGCTTGATTATATCATATGATTATTCATGTGACAACTGTTCTGCTATTTCTTTTACGAATTGGATGCAGTTTTCCTTCACACCAATTCCTCTGCCATTTAAATCAGCAGGCACCTGATACAACATCGGATGCACACGAATCAGCGTTGCCTTCTGATGCATGGACAGCACTTTCTCAAATGGCCAGCGCATAACCATCGGATCAGCAAAGCCCTCACCAAGCTCTAAAATCGTAAGTTCATGCGTCAATGAGCAGCTAAGCCAGTTCATATAGGCTTCCCACTGCTTTTCTTGTCCTTCCACCTTCGGTGCTGCCGTCAAAAACTTAGAAATTCGCCCATCTAACAGCTTTTGATCCGTATTTGAGGTAATTACAAAACAATTTCTTCCTTTTGCCAGCTTTGCCAGCGTATCATATACCTCATCAATTTGTTTTTCATTATCCTCTTTCACTGACAGCTGTGTGCCGATTCCGATTAACAGCATTTCACTGTTTATTATCTTATTCCATACTTCCTGTGTCATTCTCATTCTCCTGTACATCTGTTTCTTCTTTTGGCGCTTTTTTTAAGCAAAACCAGAATGCAACGCCTTCTGCTGTATTATATACACCAAACGGCTGCTTATGAGCATCCATAATGGCTTTTACAATAGAAAGACCGATACCGCTTCCTCCATATTCTCTTGTTCTTGCTTTATCGACCTTATAAAACTTGATCCATACTTTATCAAGGGAATCTTCTGGAATAGGATCGCCCGTATTGGCTACCGTTATCTTTACAGTATCCTCTTGTTCCTCTAGCGTCACACAAATACGCATGTCTCCATTTACATGGTTCATTGCATTGCTTATATAATTAGTACAAACTTCCTCAATTTTAAATTCATCACCAATCACCATACAGGAAGCAGGATACTGTTTTATCACCTTAATTTCCTTCTTTTGCATTTCCAGTGCACTTGAATTGAGAAGTGTTGTAAGCATCTCACAAATATCAAATGGTTCTTCTGTGAGTGCATCCTGTCCAAATTCAAGATGATTGAGTGTAAGAAGCTTTCGCACCATGCGGTTCATTTTTTTTGCTTCATCGACAATTACATCACAATAAAAAGCACGGCTTTCTGGATCGTCACTGATTCCTTCCTGAAGACCTTCCGCATAACCCTGGATCAATGCAATTGGCGTCTTTAACTCATGCGAAACATTTGACAAAAATTCTTTTCGCACTTCGTCAATCTGGATTTTTTCATCAATATCCTTTTTTAACTGTTCATTTGCTGTCTGCAGCTGATTAATTGTACTCTCTAACTGCTCTGACATTGAGTTCATGCTGTTTCCCAAAAGACCAATTTCATTATTCAGATCGCCCGTATATTTGCTCGTAAAATCAAGATTTGCCATATGATCTGCAAGCTCAGCAAGCTGCAGAAGCGGTCTTGTCAGACGATTAGATATCACACTGATGACAATAAGTGCAAGCAGCATTCCTCCTAAGCAGGTGAACATGAAAAATTGATTGGAAATCTGTGCACTGTCCTGCACAGCTTCTAACGGCGTAGACATTAAAAAGAAGGTTCCATTGCTCAAAGAACCATAACAGTCCATATAGGAGGTTCCTTCAATAGGATCATAATATTTTAAAATTTTATATCGTTCCCCTTGCTTTAATGTTGTGACTGTGTCCATGCGGTCCCATACCAAAATATACTGCATAAGACGATGACGAAGTTCGCTCGCCTGCATGTTAGATACACAGTTTGCACTCACTTCATCTAGTGACCAGTCTGATGTTGTCTGAATAAAAGAAATATTATCTGCATCACGCATGCTAATCAAAACTGCGCTGACTTTACTATCATTTTCACTTTTATTATTAGTCAGCTGATCAAGCTTTTGATAATAATGAACAACCTTTTCCTGCTTCTTCTGATAATAAAAATCCTTCAGCAGTCCGTTATTTAACCCTATACACAACACCATTGTCAATGTAAGAATTGCAACAAAGGCAGTCATAATCTGTGTTCTTATGGATGATTTCATCATTCTACCTCAAATTTGTAGCCCATGCCCCAGATGGTATGAATATATTCGCCCTTCTCACCCATCTTGCTTCTTAATTTCTTTACGTGAGTATCAATTGTTCTGGCATCGCCAAAATAATCATAATTCCAAACATTATTTAAAATTTTTTCTCTTGACAGTGCCAATCCTCTGTTTTCCATAAAATACGTCAAAAGTTCAAATTCTTTGAAACTAAGCTCAATTTCCTTGCCATCTATTGTTACCTGATGTGCTGCTTTATCTATCACTATTCCGCCGCACTCTAACTTGCTTGATTTTACCTGATTGCTTCTCTTTAATACAGCTCCGACTCTTGCTACTAAAATCTTAGGACTGAATGGCTTGCTTATATACTCATCTACACCAAGATCAAAACCATGCAGCTCATCCTGTTCCTCCCCCTTTGCAGTCAGCATAATAACAGGTACCTGTGAATATTCGCGGATTGTCTTTAACACCTGCCAGCCATTCATCTTTGGCATCATAACATCAAGAAGGATTACTGCAATATCCTTATTCTGGAAAAAAATCTCTACTGCTTCCTCTCCATCTCCAGCCTCGATGACTTCATAGCCGTCTCTTGTCAAAAAGTCACTTACAAGCTTTCTCATTCTGCTCTCATCATCTACTACCAATACTTTTATCTTTTCCATTGCGTATTCCATCCTTTCTTTTCTTTGTCAGCATAATTCGCGTTTGTAAACATTTTATCAAATAAATATGGCAAAGATGTGAACAAAACTGCATGAACAAAAAAAACCGCCCCGGCAAATGCCGGAGCGGAAAATAATGTCTTGATTACATGATATCCTGATTTGCAATACCGTCCATATCATCGAAATCCTGATTCTCGCCAACCATACCCCAGATAAATGTGTACGCCTGAGAACCTGAACCACTGTGAATAGACCAACTTGGAGAAATAACAGCTTCCTCGTTTCTCATAACGATATGACGAGTCTCCTGCGGTTCTCCCATGTAGTGCATAACGAATGCATCTTCTGGCATATCGAAGTACAGATAAACTTCCATACGTCTGTCATGTGTATGACATGGCATGGTGTTCCATACACTACCTGGCTCAAGCTTTGTCATACCCATCTCCAGCTGGCAGCTCTCTACCTGACCTGGAAGGATGTACTTGCAGATGGTACGATGATTGGAAAGCTCTAGAGAACCAAGCTCTACCTTATTCTCATCCTTTACGATGACAACGCCTTCCTCTGGTGTGCCTTCTGGCTTGATCAAAACAGTCGGGCAGGTACGATGTGCCGGTGCACTGTTTAAATAAAACTTTGCTGGCTTGGAAGCATCTTCACTTGCGAACACAATCTTCTGTGTTCCCATTCCGATGTACATACCTTCCTTATGATCAACCGTGTATACCTTGCCATCAACTGTGATGGTTCCCTTACCACCGATATTGATCACACCAAGCTCTCTTCTCTCGCAGAAATACTTTGCGCGAAGCTCATCTCCTGCGGTTAATTCGAGTGGACTTTCTGCCGGTGTTGCACTTCCGGTAATGATACGGTCGATGTGGCTGTATACCAGCTTAATCTCGCCCGGTACAAACAGTCCCTGAATCAGAAATTCCTCTCTGAGTCTCTGTGTGGTATAAGTCTTGACATCTCTTGGACTTACAGCAGTTCTTAACTCCATAAAAATCCTCCTTTGCTGCACGGCGCATACGCGCCGCACACATTCTTTATTTATATGCTTACTGCTGCTTACGCAGTGCTGCACGTTTACGAAGTGTTGGATCAAGAATCTTCTTTCTGATACGAAGGTTCTTTGGTGTTACCTCAAGTAACTCATCAGTATCAATGAAATCCATACACTGCTCAAGGCTCATCACCTTCTTTGGAACAAGGCGAAGTGCATCATCAGAACCTGAAGAACGGGTGTTGGACAAATGCTTTGTCTTGCAGACATTAACTTCTACGTCCTCTGCCTTACCAGTCTGACCAACAACCATACCAGAGTAAACCTTCTCACCAGGTCCAATAAACAATACACCTCTTTCCTGTGCATTGTAAAGACCATAAGTGATACTCTCGCCATCCTCAAATGCAATAATAGAACCCTGCTTACGATACTGGATATCGCCCTTGTACTCCTCATAACCATCAAAGATAGTATTGATGATACCATTTCCCTTTGTATCAGTCATGAATTCACCTCTGAATCCAATCAGACCTCTTGATGGGATAGAAAACTCCAGTCTTGTATAGCCGCCCTGTGTTGTTCCCATTCCGTGAAGTTCACCCTTACGGCTGGAAAGCTTCTGGATAACAGTACCGGAAAACTCCTCTGGAACATCAATATAAACAAGCTCCATTGGCTCTAAAAGACGATTTCTCTCATCTCTCTTTGTTAAAACCTCTGCCTTGCTGACTGCAAACTCGTATCCCTCACGGCGCATGTTCTCAACAAGAACTGAAAGATGAAGCTCACCTCTTCCGGATACCTTAAAGCTATCCATGTTCTCAGTCTCCTCAACGCGCAGGGAAACGTCTGTGTTCAGCTCGCGGAACAGTCTCTCTCTTAAATGTCTTGAAGTAACAAACTTTCCTTCCTGACCAGCAAGAGGACTATCATTTACCATAAAGTTCATTGCGATAGTCGGCTCAGAAATCTTCTGGAACGGAATCGCTACCGGATTCTCCGGTGAACAAATCGTATCACCGATATGAATATCGCTAATACCAGAAATTGCAACAATAGAACCGATATCAGCACGCTGTACCTCTACCTTATTCAGACCATCAAACTCATACAGCTTACTGATTTTTACGCGGCGCTTCATACTCGGATCATGATGATTTACAATAACACAGTCCTGATTTACCTTCACAAAACCATTGTCAACCTTACCAACACCAATACGACCTACATATTCATTATAATCGATGGTGCTGATCAAAACCTGAGTCGGTGCCTCTGGATCACCTTCCGGTGCCGGAATATGCTCAATAATGGTTTCAAACAATGGAACCATATTCTCTCTAGGATCATCTAAATTTCTAACTGCAAAGCCAGCCTTTGCAGATGCATACAAGAATGGACAGTCTAACTGCTCATCACTTGCATCAAGATCCATCAAAAGCTCTAATACTTCATCTACAACTTCCGCCGGTCTTGCCTCCGGACGGTCAATCTTATTGATACATACAATAACAGACAGGTCAAGCTCAAGTGCCTTGCTTAAAACGAACTTTGTCTGCGGCATTGGTCCCTCAAATGCGTCAACAACAAGAATAACACCATTTACCATTTTCAGTACACGCTCTACCTCGCCACCGAAATCCGCATGTCCTGGTGTATCGATGATGTTGATCTTGCAGTCTTTATAAGTAACTGCAGTATTCTTGGACAGGATAGTGATGCCTCTTTCTCTTTCGATATCATTAGAGTCCATGACACGTTCCTGAACTTCCTGATTCTCACGAAATACTCCGCTTTGCTTTAACAGCTCATCTACCAGTGTCGTTTTACCGTGGTCAACATGCGCAATAATCGCTACGTTTCTTACTGTCTCTCTCTTTGTTTTCATATAGAAAAAACTCCTCTTAATGCTAAAAACTTAATTCAGTTACACAAATCCCCCCAAACCAGCATCTGTCTTTTTAAACTTTTCATCAGCAAAAGAGAGCTGCCGGTTGGCAACTCTCTTATTGTAGCACAGATAATATTCATTTTGCAAGTAGTTTTCAAGATTCTGGTGCATCCTTTTGCACAGTTTCAGAAAGTGCAGTCAATGTTCCTGCAATCGAAGCCAGATTTGACGGCACAATGATCTTTGTTGCTTTACCGTCAGCTGCCTTCTCAAAAGCCTCCATACTCTTAATCTGAAGAACGGCTGCATCAGCCTTTGCTTCCTTAATATAAGCAATTCCATCAGCCTTCGCCTGAGAAACGCGGCGAATTGCCTCTGCTTCACCTTCTGCCTCACGAAGCATTGCCTCTTTCTTTGCCTCTGCACGAAGAATTGCTGCCTGCTTTTCAGCCTCTGCATCAAGGATTGCAGACTGCTTCTTACCTTCTGCGCGAAGAATTGCAGACTGCTTTTCACCTTCTGCACTAAGGATCGCTGCACGCTTGTCACGCTCTGCCTTTGCCTGCTTTTCCATAGAATTTTGGATGTCAGACGGCGGTGCGATATTCTTAAGCTCAACACGGTTTACCTTAATTCCCCACGGATCTGTTGCCTCATCAAGACTGCTTCTCATCTTAGTATTGATTGTCTCGCGAGAGGTCAGTGTCTCATCAAGCTCCATTTCACCGATAATATTTCTCAATGTGGTTGCTGTCAGATTTTCAATTGCCATCAGCGGATTTTCTACACCATACGCATAAAGCTTCGGATCTGTAATCTGATAAAATACAACTGTATCAATAAGCATTGTAACATTATCTTTTGTAATAACCGGCTGAGGATCAAAATCTACAACCTGTTCCTTTAAAATAACGTTTCTTGCAACGTGATCAACAAATGGCATCTTGATATGAACACCAACTGACCATGTAGTAAGATAACCGCCAAGACGCTCTACGATAACAGCATGTGCCTGTGGCACAATGCGGATACATGAACCAATGATACATAAAATAACAATGACAATAATAACGCCTGCAATAAATTGAGGACTTAGAATAGATGCTGCTAACATACTCATACACTCCTTTTCTCTTAAATGATATACTGCTTATTCTTTTAACTATTTTCCTGTGTTGTCCTTGACGGCTCAATCTTTGCAACGATCAGTTTGACTCCTCGTATTCCTGTGACAACAACACGACTGCCTGCCTCGATAATTTCATAATCCTTCTCGGCAGCAGCTGTCCACTCCTGACCACGAATTACAGCTTTTCCAAAGCCTTCCTGATTATGTATTCGAGCCGTAACCGTTGCATAATCTCCAATTAAACTATCGACATTTGTCTTGACTGTCTTTGTCTGAAGAAAGCGTCCGGCAATAGGACGAACCAAAATCAATAACAGCATCGACACAGCTAAAAAAACAATAAGCTGAATTTCTAACGATGTCGAAAACAGTGAAGTAATAAATGCTGCAACGGCACCGACAGCAAACCAAATGGTTACAAGCTGAAATGTTGCCATCTCAATCGCTGTCAATACGATAAATACGATGAGCCAAACATAAACTTCGATACTGTCCACATCTAATCCTCCTTTCATCTTCGTTTTTCTTATGCTACCACAAAAATGATTAGTATTTTTTTTGCTGTCATTTTTGCCAGATATTTTTGTAACCATTAAATTCTAAATCACATGATAAATCATCACTCTTAGTGTAAACATCTGCTCATCCCACATTGTCTCAACATTACCGTCTGCATGCTCTAAAAGTTCATGCATGATGCGAAGACCTATTCCATGCTCCTGTGGATTATCTTTACGGCTTATAAGGCGTCCATCCTGCGCTTCAAAAATAGTACCGTCATAGCGATTTTTAATTTCAATAAAAAGATTTTTTCGTTCAACCTTCATAAAAATCTTCACAAGACGTTCCTTCTCACTTACTCTGTCACATGCTTCAATTGCATTATCAAGCGCATTTCCAAGAATACCGCATAATACAGAATCTGCCACCTCCATTTCTCTTGGAATGGAAATCGATTCTTCCACTTCAATCTTTTTTTCTCTTGCCACGGCCTTTTCAAAGCCAAGTACCGCATCTACTGTTCTATTTCCTGTTGTTGATGCATGCGGTGTCATAAGACTTTGCTCTTCCTTCAAGCGGCAAATTAAAGAATCGAAATCTCCTTTTTGGGCAAGCATCAAAAGCTCCATATTGCGGTTTTTTCGCTCATGGCGCTCCTTTCGCATTGTTTCCTGAAAATGAGAAAGAGCCTCATACTGCTTTGCATAGTACTGAAGCTGACGGCTCGTCATATATTCCCTTCGCCTCGTCTTTTCCTTCCATGCTTCTTCCTTTTGAAACGCAAAAATTGTCTCGAACAGCAAAATAATCGCAGCAACCGCTGCGCTAAATAAGCTTAGAACTCCTTTTGTACGAATCATAATCAAACAGCACGTATTTAACACACACCATAAAAGGAAATGCGGCAAAAGGCAGCGCCAAGTTTTTTTCTGTTCTTCTTTTTTCAAAACTGCAAGATATTGTGATGTCGTATATAATGCAAAAAAATTGATCAATAATACTAGCAATAAATCTGTCATGTTTCGATCCCTCTCAATGTTTGTTCTTACTCAGAATCCCATTCCCAGAAGCGGCTGCGCACATTAGCGCGGTGTGCCTCACTTATACTTAAAATCGTGCCATCTCTAAGTGCAAGCTTTTCATACTGAAAGGCCTCAACGTGCTCTATATTCACAAGATACGCCTTGTGAATCCGTACAAAATCTGCACTGATTGCTAAAAGCTCTTCCTCTGCCTCATCAAGCTTATGATAATACTCGTATTCTCCACGCACAGTATGAACAATTACCTTTCGCTTGTTGCTTTCCAGATATACAATATCTCGGCAAAGAAGATTCACCACGTTTTTTCCAAAACGAATCGTAAACAGCTCTCTGTGAAAACGGCTGATTCGCTCAAACGCCTTATCTAACACATTCTCAAGTTCCTCTTGCTTTAATGGTTTTGACAAAAAACGAAATGGCTCTGCCTCAAACAGCTGTCGCATATACTGGTCATAACCTGAAACATATATAATAAGTGTCTGGTATGAGCGCTCACGAAGCTTTTTTCCAAGTTCGATTCCATCCATTTTTCGCATCTCAATATCAAGAAACAATATTTCAAAGCCTGCACCGTTTTCAATTTCTTCTAAAAGTTCCTCCGCAGATGCAAATGTTTCAGCCTGCAGCTCCACTCGCTTTTTTTTTGCATAAGCCATTACAAGACTTCTAAGCTGCTCGGCAAACGGCAGTTCATCATCACACATTGCACATGTTATCATTACACTTCCTCCTCAAACAAAAGAAGTTCTTTTCCATTCTTAGCGTAGTACCCATAATCTTTGATCTCTGTCTTAGCACTGCCCTGAAAGCTCTCAAGAAGCTGCTTTTCCATGGATGCGCGCTCAGTAAGAGGTACAAGAAAGCGCACACTTACATCCTCTGCATATTCACTGTCTAATTGGCTGTAGCCTCGCTGTCCCAACAGATAAAGAAGTGTTCCTATCTGGTTATATGTCACCTTTACTAAAAACTGTACAGCTGGAATTTTTTCAATAACCTCACTTGCTTCAACACCAGCCTTTGCCGCCGCCGTATAAGCGCGCACCAGGCCGCCCGTTCCCAAAAGAGTACCTCCAAAATAGCGCGTGACAACAACAACAGTGTCGCAAAGACCTGCACCCGTCAGCACATCAAGCATTGGCTTTCCTGCTGTCTGTGAAGGTTCACCGTCATCACTGCAGCGCTTTAGCTCCTGTTTTTTTCCGATGCAGTATGCATAGCAATTATGTCTTGCATCCCAATATTTTTTGCGGATCGTCTCAATATAGGCAAGTGCCTCCTCCTCTGACTCCACATGCTCTAAGTTTGCAATAAACCGTGATTTTTTCTCTACAATTTCTGCTGTATCTCCAACATAAACTGTCTTGTAGGCCTCTGACATTTTATTCACCTTATTCCTTTATACTTTTATTTCCATATATTAAAAGCATTTTCTTATTTTTCTCTGCTGCAAAATGCTTTGTAGCTAGTGTATCTTATTTTCCGGCTTCTGTAAAGGTTTGCTTTTTTTCTGGTATTTTTCTCTATTTTTTGATATACTAAAGAATAAATGTCAATCCTGAATAAAAAGAGTTTATACATGGATTTGACGGAAAGGCATTGATTTTTATGATTTTTAATAATGATACAATTAAAAAGGAGCTGTCAGGTCTTCTTGATACATCAAGGCAGGCCAGACGACACCATCTTATTTTTCTTTTAAAGATGACACTGGCAGTTTTTCTAATTCTCTGCTGCACCGGCTTTGCTATCGGAATCGGATTTGTCCGCGGAGCAATTGATGCTGCTCCCTCTCTCGATATACTTAGTGCACAGCCACAAGGATATGCTTCTCAAATTTACGACGCAGACGGTAATCTAATGCAAACACTTGTCATGGAAGGCAGCAACCGCGAAGAAGTAAGTTTTGACCAGCTTCCTGATGATCTTGTAAACGCTTTTATCGCAATTGAGGACAGCCGTTTTTATGAGCATAATGGAATTGATTTAAAAGGAATTTTACGTGCCGCTTATGTTGGTATTACAAGTGGACGATTTTCTGAGGGTGCCAGCACAATCACCCAGCAGCTCATTAAAAATAATGTGCTCCAGGGCGGCTACGAGACAAGCATAGCTGACAAACTGCGCCGCAAAATTCAGGAACAATTTCTTGCAGTAAAATTAGAAGATCAGCTAGACAGCAAAGAAACTATTCTTGAATACTATCTTAATACAATTAATCTTGGCGGCAACTGTCTTGGTGTACAGACAGCTGCTCACCGCTATTTTGGCAAAAATGTATGGGAATTAACATTATCTGAATGCACTGTTTTGGCTGCCACCACATCAAACCCATCACGCTATAATCCGCTTACACATCCAAAGGAAAATGCAGTGCGCCGAAAGATCGTTCTTGAAAAAATGTATGAGCAAAATTTTATCACTTATGATCAGAAAAACGATGCACTTGATGATGATGTGTACAGCCGCATTCAGACAGTTGACAATGCCACTTCAGGCAGTACGGTCTTTTCTTATTTTACAGATGCTGTATATAATCAAGTTTGTGATGATCTGCAGTCAAAGCTTGGCTATTCTGCCTCACAATCTTATAAACTTCTCTACAGCGGCGGCCTGCAGATTTATTCAACAATGGATCCGTCCATTCAGGCTATTGTCGATGAAGAGATCAACAATGCTGACAATTACATCTCTTCAACAGGAAGCAGGCTTTTAGAATATTCACTTAATTATGCGCTTACTGTATGCCATGCAGACGGTTCTGAAAGCACCTATACAGAAAATGATCTGATAAACTATTTTCAGTCAGAAAAAAAACAGGCAACGTTTGCAAATATTTATGCTTCAAAAGAAGATATTTATCGCTCTGTCCGTGAATTTAAAGCATCACTGCTTATTTCTGGTGACTCAGTTACAAACGAAACCATTACTCCTATTCTTGAACCGCAGGAATCTGTCGTTGTCATGAATCAGTCAAATGGTCATGTTGCTGCCATATCCGGCGGCCGCGGTGAAAAAGAAGGAAGCCTCACTTTAAATCGTGCTCTGCACTGCCACAGGCAGCCAGGTTCTGCTTCAATGATAATCAGCACATTTGCACCTGCTATCGACTCGTGTGGTGCCACTCTTGCCTCCACATATTATGACGCTCCTTATTCATCCGGAAATCAGCAGGTCTTAAACTGGTGGGGAAATCCGTATCTTGGCTACAACAATATACGTCAGGCTATCACATATTCCATGAATGTCATTGGTGCTAGGTGCCTGACTTCTCTTGTATCTGATTCTACTGCTTATGATTATCTAGAGCTTTTTGGTTTAGGCGATGCTTCCGGGCAGGAAATTTCTTTTTCTCTTGCCAACACAAATTCATCATATACTGTCACAAACGAAATGCTTACTGCAGCATTTGCTTCAATTGCTAATGATGGAATTTACCAAAAGCCAACCTACTACACAAAGGTTTTAGACCGCCAGGGTAATATTCTTCTTGAAAGTGTTCCTTCTCAGACAAGAATTATCAAAAGTTCCTCTGCTGCTCTTTTAACAAGCGCAATGGAGGATGTAATTTCATCTGATTCCTCTTATTACTATCAATATGGAATCACGCCAACCGGTAAACTTTGTCAAGTTGATTCAATGACACTTGCCGGAAAGTCCGGAACAACGACAAGCGGAAGCGACGTATGGTTCATAGGCTACTCTCCTTACTACACCTGCGGCATATGGTCTGGATATGATGACTCAAAGGTACTTTCAACCGGAACTGAATACCACAAAACAATATGGCGGAAAATTATGGCTCGCATTCATACTGATCTTGATAACAAAGATTTCGTCTTTACAGATGAATTAGAATCTGCAAAGATCTGCAGCAAGTCAGGCCTTCTCGCAGTTGATGGCGTATGCAACAGCAGTTCAAGCAACGCTTCTGTATACACAGAATATTTTGCACCTGGCACAGCACCAACAAGCTATTGTGACCGCCACTATGCACTTCGTATCTGCACAGAATCAGGCAAAAGTGCAACAAAATACTGCCCCGATGATTCAGTCGTGCAGCGCGTTTATCTTCATATCGATGACAGTGATCTTTCAAGCGGCACTACGACAGACTCAGATTATCTGGCACCATCGAACCTTCAAAGCTGCGACATTCATACGGGAGATTCTACCCGGTAAGTTTACAAGCGGGCTCCGGTGAAGTTTTTGTCGGCGCCTATTTGCTTTAAACATATGAAAACGGCCATACCATTTTGGGTATGACCGTTTTTTATGCTTTTAATAAAGCCGCCAAAATTACTTAAAGTACTTAACACCTGACTCAAACAGCTTCAGATCCTGCTCACCATAGATGTTGATTGCTACAGAATCTCCGATACGCTCTGAATGCGCCATCTTTCCATATACACGTCCATCTGGGCTTGTGATACCTTCGATTGCTGCATAGGAACCGTTCATATTCCACTCTTCGTCCTGTGCAAGATTGCCATTGTAATCAACATACTGAGTTGCAACCTGTCCGTTTGCGAACAGCTTATCAAGCCACTCCTTGCTTGCTACGAAACGTCCCTCGCCGTGAGAAACCGGGTTGCAGTAAACACCGCCGAGTGTTGCCTGTGCCAGCCATGGAGACTTATTGGATACTACCTTTAAGTATGCCATCTTGGAAACATGACGTCCAATGGTGTTTGTTGTCAGTGTCGGAGAATCAGACAGCTGGCTGTCAATAATCTCACCATACGGAACAAGTCCTAACTTTACAAGTGTCTGGAAGCCGTTGCAGATACCAAGTACAAGACCATCTCTGTTGTTTAACAGATCCATAACTGCTTCTTTGAGCTTCTCGTTTCTAAATGCTGTTGCAAAGAACTTTGCAGAACCATCTGGCTCATCACCTGCTGAGAATCCGCCTGGGAACATGATGATCTGAGACTCGCGGATTGCCTTTGTAAAGATATCAACAGACTCGCGAATTTCTTCTGCTGTCTGGTTGCGAACAACCTTAACAATAGCCTCTGCGCCTGCACGTTCAAATGCCTTTGCACTGTCATACTCACAGTTTGTTCCTGGGAATACTGGAATAAATACCTTTGGCTTTGCAACCTTATTCTTGCATACATAAATTGAATCTGCCTTGTAAATACCTGTATCAACCTTTGGCTGTGTCTTTCCAGATACAGACGGGAATACCTTCTCAAGAGTAGACTTCCAGCTCTTTACAGCCTCATCCATGGAAATTACAATTTCACCATAAGTGAAGGTTGGCTCTGCACTTACTTCACCAATAACCTCACATGGAACCTCTAAATCTGCGATGCATTCTGCCGGAACTTCTGCAAGAATATTTCCGTATAATGGAGCAAAGAGGAGATTCTTATCAAGCTGTGCATTGATAACTGCACCAAGGCCATTACCAAATGCCATCTTGCTTACTGCCTCTGCGATACCGCCTGCGCCAATTGCATAGGAGGATACAATCTGACCATTACGAACAGCCTCGTGAATCTGACCGTACAGTTTCTTCACCTGCTCATAGTTCGGAAGGTCATATTCATCCTTCTCAATAGCAAACAGAACAAGTTTATTTCCTGCCTTCTTAAATTCTGGTGTTACAACATCATTTTCAGATGCCACATCAACTGCAAAGGAAACAAGTGTTGGCGGTACATTTAACTCATCAAAACTTCCTGACATGGAATCCTTTCCACCAATTGACGGAAGACCAAATCCCATCTGTGCTGCATATGCACCAAGCAAGGAAGCAAACGGAAGTCCCCATGTATGAGAATCCTCTGTCATTCTGCGGAAGTACTCCTGGAATGTCATACGAATCTTACTGTAGTCACCGCCGGCTGCCGTAATTTTAGCAATAGACTCTGTTACGGCATAAACAGCACCATGATATGGACTCCATGAGGACAGGTATGGATTAAAACCATAGCTCATCATGGTAACAGCATCAGTATTTCCCTTTGCTACAGGAACCTTTGCTACCATTGTCTGAACCTCAGTCAGCTGATTCTTTCCACCATACGGCATTACAACGCTTCCTGCACCGATGGAGCTGTCGAACATCTCAACAAGACCCTTCTGTGAGCAAACATTTAAATCAGCAAGCATAGAAAGCCATTTTTCCTTTACATCAGTAACTTCCTTTGATGCAAAGAAGCTTTCTTCCTTCTTTGGCATGCTTACGGTAACATCTGTCTCCTGATGAGCACCGTTTGTATCAAGGAATGCACGGCTGATATTAACAATTTCTTTTCCTCTCCAGCGAAGAACAAGTCTAGGATCCTCACTCACAACTGCAACCTTTGTTGCCTCCAGATTCTCCTCAGCTGCATAAGCTAAAAACTGGTCTGCGTCCTTTGGATCTACTACAACTGCCATACGCTCCTGAGACTCAGAAATCGCAATCTCTGTGCCGTCAAGACCTGCATACTTCTTTGGAACCTTATCAAGCTCAACAACAAGACCGTCTGCCAGCTCTCCAATTGCTACAGATACACCGCCGGCACCAAAGTCGTTACATTTCTTAATCAGATGGCTGACTTCCTCACGACGGAACAGTCTTTGTAACTTCCTCTCAGTCGGTGCATTACCCTTTTGAACCTCTGCACCACATGTTTCGATAGAAGACTGTGTGTGAGCCTTAGAAGAACCAGTTGCACCACCGCAGCCATCTCTTCCTGTACGTCCGCCAAGCAGAATAATGATATCGCCTGGATCAGAATTTTTACGGATTACTGCACGTCTTGGAGCTGCACCCATAACAGCACCGATCTCCATACGCTTTGCCACATAATTTGGATGATAAATTTCCTTTACATAACCAGTTGCAAGACCAATCTGATTTCCATAAGAGCTATAACCAGCTGCTGCTGTACGAACAAGCTTCTTCTGAGAAAGTTTTCCAGGAAGTGTCTCAGAAAGCGGACGTGTCGGGTCTGCAGCACCAGTCACACGCATTGCCTGATAAACATAGGTACGACCTGACAGCGGGTCACGGATTGCACCGCCAAGACATGTTGCAGCGCCTCCAAATGGCTCAATCTCAGTAGGATGGTTATGTGTCTCATTCTTAAAGTTGATCAGCCACTCTTCTTCCTTACCGTCTACCTTAATAGGTACTACGATAGAACATGCATTGATCTCATCACTTTCTTCCTGATCCTGAAGCTTTCCCTGCTTCTTCAACTGACGCATACCCATAAGAGCCAAATCCATCAGGCTGATAAATTTGTCATTTCTGCCTTCAAACAATGTTTTATGAGCAGTCTCATACTCATCGTATGTCTTCTCGATTACCGGACGATAATATCCTTCCTCAAATGTAACGTTCTTTAACTCTGTCTGGAAGGTTGTATGACGGCAATGATCAGACCAGTATGTATCAAGTACACGAATTTCAGTCATGGACGGATCACGCTTTTCCTCATCGTGGAAATACTTCTGGATGTGAAGGAAATCCTTAAAGGTCATAGCAAGACCAAAGGAATCATAGAGCGCCTTCAGATCTTCCTCATTCATCTTGGAAAAGCCTTCCAGAATTTTTACATCTTCTGGCTCTGGATGTACCATGTTCAGTGTCTGCGGAATTTCCTCCGATGCTTCTCTTGAATCAACTGGGTTAATACAGTGATTCTTCAGCTTAGCAACTTCCTCACTTGTAAGTGCACCGCTGATCACATATGTGGTTGCTGAACGGATAATCGGCTGTTCATCTTCCTTTAACAGCTTTACACACTGCTCTGCCGAGTCTGCTCTCTGATCAAACTGTCCCGGAAGATACTCTACTGAAAAAATAATATCATCCTTCTCATGAGGGAAGGTGCCCTCATAAAGATCATCGACCGGCGGCTCCGAAAAAATAGTTCCCTTACTCTTTTCATAAGTCTCATCCGAAAGGTTTTCAACATCATAACGGATCAGCACACGCACCTTCTTGGCATCGTGAATGTCAAGATAGCTGCTCATCTCTTCCATAAGCTCCTGTGCTTTTACTGCATAAGGTTCCTTCTTCTCCGCGAAGATTCTTCTGACGCTCATATCATTCTCCTTTGATTTGTAATTACCCTTCACAAAACGCGTGAATTGTAAGTATATTCAATAGAAGTATATCATAGCTTTGGATTTGAAATCAACCTTTCATATTCCACAAATAATATAAAAAAACGAGCGAAAAGTAAGTAATTTTCACAAAAACATCACAAAAAGGGAGAGCCAAAGCTCTCCCTGAATTTTTATACACAATATGCGGTTTGATCAACTGCTAATTAAGCAAGCTTGCTCTTTGCAGTCTCAGCCAGCTTTGCGAATCCAGCTGGATCATTAACAGCCATATCAGCCAGAATCTTTCTGTCTAACTGGATGTCAGCGCTCTTTAAGCCGTACATAAACTTGCTGTAAGACAGACCGTTCATTCTAGCTGCTGCGTTGATACGGGTGATCCACAGCTGTCTGAACTGTCTCTTTCTCTGCTTTCTTCCTGCGTAAGAGCTTGTTAATGCTCTCATAACAGACTGCTTTGCTACTCTATACTGCTTAGATCTGGCTCCTCTGTAACCCTTTGCCAGCTTTAACACTTTGTTGTGCTTTCTCTTAGCGTTCATACCGCCTTTAATTCTTGCCATATCTATCTCCTCCTAAACGATGAGGATTCTCGCGAATCCTGTGCAGAAATGTTTCCCAAACTTACTTATAAAATCACAAAATTATAAATAAGGTAAAATCTTCTTCATGTTCTTTACGTTGGTACTATCTGTCATAGCAGCCTTTCTAAGATTTCTCTTTCTCTTAGTAGACTTCTTTGTTAAGATATGGCTCTTGTATGCCTTCATTCTCTTTAACTCGCCTGTACCTGTTTTCTTAAAACGCTTTGCAGCTGCTCTGCTTGTTTTTACCTTTGGCATTATAATTTCCTCCTGTCAATCACTTGATATTTTTTGCCAATACCAGACTCATGCTCTTACCCTCTAACTTCGGCGGTTTCTCAACCGATGCGATATCCTTGAGGTTTTCAGCAAAGTCATCCAGTATATGTTTGGAAGCACCCATATGGGCCATCTCTCTGCCGCGGAAACGTAAGGTAACTTTTACCTTATCGCCCTTTTCCAGGAACTTTCGCGCATTGTTCACCTTTGTATTCAGATCATTTGTATCGATGTTCGGAGACAATCTCAGTTCCTTTACTTCAATGACTTTCTGCTTCTTCTTGGCTTCCTTTTCTCTTCTGGCCTGCTCATAACGGAACTTGCCATAATCAACAATCTTGCATACCGGCGGCTTAGCCGTTGGTGCAATCTTTACCAAATCTAAACCGGCATCCTTTGCCAGTTTCATGGCATCTCTGGAGGACATAATTCCAAGCTGCTGTCCTTCCTCACCAATTACCCGGACTTCTTTGTCACGGATCTGCTCATTAATCATTAAACTGCTAATTGTTTTGTACCCCCATCGAAAAATGTTGTGAACTGCTTTACGCAAAAAAATGATGGACCGCGACGATCCACCATTAAGATACACAAATATGCAAAATACGATATGTGAACTTAAATATCAACCCGAGACGCCTTTGCGCTAAGGTGAGAGTGAATCCTCTGCTTTCCTGTTTATTGACAACACTAGCAGTATACCGCACTTTGTATCAGTTGTCAAGTGTTTTTTCAGCTTTTTTATTTTTTTTAATTAGCTGTTCCCGAAGCCAATTCTTCTCTTTTTGTGTAAGCTCAGCATTCTTAAGGAGATCTGGGCGTTTTTTTGCTGTCCGAAGAATTGACTGCTCACGTCTCCACTTATCAATATTGCCATGATGACCTGATAGAAGTACAGGCGGAACTGACTCGCCCATGAAAACTTCTGGTCTTGTATATTGTGGATACTCCAGCAAATTTCCTTCAAATGACTCATCCTGCGCAGATGCTTCGTTATTCAGTACACCTGGCACAAGACGCGAAATACAGTCAATCATCATCATCGCTGGTAGTTCACCGCCTGTAAGCACAAAATCACCTGCTGAAACTTCATCTGTCACAATGAGATCAAGCACACGCTGGTCAATTCCCTCGTAATGACCGCAAAGGAATATCAAATCTTCTTCCTTTGCATATTCTTCTGCCAGCTTTTGAGAAAATGGTTTTCCCTGAGGTGTCATAAACAGCACACGCGGCTTTTTCCCAATGCGCTCTGTCAGATCCTTCCAGGCATCGTACACTGGCATAGGCTGCATTACCATTCCAGCGCCGCCGCCATATGGATAATCATCGACACGGTTATGTTTATTTGTGGAATAGTCACGTATATTAATAGCCTCCACTGAAATCAATCCCTTTTGGGATGCGCGTCCAAGAATACTCTCGCCGCAGGCGTTTGTAATCATCTCTGGAAACAACGTCAGCACATAATAATGCATGGAATTACCTCTTTCTTTTCATAGTCATAGCTTAGTCAATTAGTCCAGCCATAACATGAACTGTCATTATGCCTTTTTCCAAATCAACATCTAAGATACAGGAAGGAATAGCTGGGAAAAGCACCTTTCTTCCATCTAAAAGCTCTATCTCATAGACATCATTTGCGCCCGTCTGAAACACATCAGTGCACTTGCCAAGCTCTTCTTTATTTTCATCAACTACACGGAGTCCAATTAAATCAGTAATAAAATTCTCATTTTCACCACACGGGGCTGCCTGATCTCTTGTTATATAAAGCTCTGCCTGACGCAAAAGCTCCGCCTGATTTCGGTCTGCAATCTCCTCAATAGAAAGAATGACCATGTTTTTAAAATACTTTGCACCGCGCACATGAATCAGACGACTTTGTTTCTTTTCAACCAGACGCAGTGTCTTCCAATGCTCAAACATTTCCGGCTCGTCAGTTGTCGGGAATACATTAACTTCTCCCTTAATTCCATGAGCGGAGGAAATCACACCTACACGCAATAAATCTTCCATATTTTCTCCTATGATAGCATTACAGCTCATATAACTCATACATTTTAAAAATAAAACGTGCACCCCATCTCTGAAGTACACGTTTTTGATTACTCAATCTCTACACTAACCTGCTTGTTTTCTCTTGATGCAGCAGCTTTTACCACAGAACGGATTGCTTTTGCGATCCTGCCCTGCTTACCGATAACTTTGCCCATATCACTAGGCGCTACCTTCAGCTCAAGCACAAGTCCCTTCTCGGTTTCCTTTTCAGTAACCACAACTTCATCTGGGTTGTCAACAAGTGACTTAGCGATAACTTCTAATAGTCCCTTCATACATCTCTCTCATTCTGCTGCGCCCGCAACATTTGATAAAAGGATTCGGCACTCTTAATTATTTCTCAATACCAGCAACCTTTAATAACTTTGCAACTGTATCTGTCGGCTGAGCACCGTTTGCAAGCCACTGCTTAGCAGCCTCTTCGTCAAACTTGATTACGCTTGGTTCCTTAGTTGGATCATAGTAACCGATTTCTGCGATGAATCTTCCATCTCTTGGAGATCTCTGATCTGCAACTACTACTCTGTAGAAAGGAGCCTTCTTCTGTCCCATTCTCTTTAATCTAATCTTTACCATTGTAAAATTCCTCCAATTATTTAAAATTAATTATTTATTAAAAAGGCAGTTTAAATCTTCCTTTTTTTGCCTGCTTGCCCATCATGCCGGGCATCTGCTTCATGAGCTTGCGGCTCTGGTCAAACTGTTTTAACAGTCTATTGACCTCTACAACATCGACTCCTGCACCTTTTGCAATGCGGTTTTTTCTGGATGCGTTGATGATATCTGGATTGGTTCGCTCCTTCATAGTCATGGAACGAATGATTGCCTGGATTTTTTCCATCTGCTTCTCACTCTCATCCATGTCCGGCATATTTTTTGCATTTAAATTCATGCCCATGCCCGGAAGCATCTCCATGATCTTACTAAGACCACCCATGTTTTTCATCTGTTCCATCTGATCCAGATAGTCGTTTAAATCAAAGGATGCTTTGCGAAGCTTCTGCTCCATCTCCTTTGCTTTCTCAGCATCGACCTGTGCCTCAACCTTTTCAATAAGGCTCATGACATCTCCCATGCCAAGGATACGTGATGCCATGCGATCTGGATAAAACTGTTCCAAATCAGAGAGCTTTTCGCCCATACCAATATAAAGAATCGGCTTTCCCGTCACCTGACGAATAGAAAGCGCTGCACCACCTCTGGTGTCGCCATCAAGCTTTGTCAGGATTACTCCGTCTACGCCGATACGGTCATTGAAGGTAGTTGCCACGTTAACTGCTTCCTGTCCAGTCATCGCATCTACGACGAGCAATGTCTGCGTAACGCCAGCTGCCTCTTTCACATCTACAAGCTCCTGCATCATGGATTCATCAATCTGCAGACGGCCTGCGGTATCAAGGATGACCACGTTTTGTCCGTTATTCTTTGCATGCTCGATTGCTGCCTTTGCAATGTCAACCGGACTGTGATTTGTTCCCATCGAGAACACCTCAACACCCTGTTTTTCACCGTTAACTTCCAACTGCTTGATTGCCGCCGGACGATAAATATCACAAGCAACCAAAAGTGGCTGTCTGCCTTTCATCTTCAGCTTTCCTGCAATCTTTGCTGCGGTAGTTGTCTTACCAGCACCCTGAAGACCAATCATCATGATGACTGTCACCTGATTTCCAGGCATCAGTGCAATCTCTGTTGTCTCAGATCCCATCAGGGAAACAAGCTCTTCGTTTACAATCTTTATTACCATCTGTCCAGGATTTAAACCATTCATAACATCCTGTCCGATTGCGCGTTCTTGGACTGACTTTACGAAGTTTTTTACTACCTTGAAGTTAACGTCCGCCTCGAGGAGCGCGATCTTTACTTCCTTCAAAGCAGCCTTTACATCCGCTTCTGTCAGACGGCCCTTGCCGCGCAGATTTTTAAATACGTTCTGAAGCTTTTCAGATAAGCTCTCAAATGCCACTTTTGCAGCTCCTTTCTGCCTTTAACTTTACAGTTACAGCTCTTCGAGTATTGTCTGGCAAAGCCTGTCAATCTGTCCAAACAGCTTATCGTCTCTGCTCTTCTCATATGCTTTTGTAAGTTCTCTTAATTCGCTTACAGAAGATTTGAGTGTCACAAAGCGCTCTACCAGATGCAGTTTGTTTTCATAACCTTCCAGCAGCTTGTCACAGCGCCTTACCAGATCATGAACTCCCTGCCTGCTGATGCCGTGGATCTCTGCCACTTCACTCAGCGACAGATCCTGAAAAATAATACTTTCGTAGATTTCCTGCTGATGCGGCGTAAGCAGCTCACCATAGAAATCATACAGCATATTGCGTTCTACAATCTTTTCCATCAAACATCACCTTCGCTACTATACACGAAAAAAGAGGAGCTGTCAAGTGTTTTTTCTTGACAGCTCCTACTTTTTCTATATTTTTTCTTATTCACGGGACTATATTTCTAAAGCCCTTCGGTGTAAATATTGGATTATCCACAAACTATTTCTTATTCACGGGCTAGGTTACGACCCATGAACCCTTAATCATATTTACTTTCTATATACAAGATTTCCCAGCATAAGATCCTTCTTCAGATTGCGAATGGTTGTCTCGTTGTCGATGTAGACAGGCTCGATTCCCATTGCTTCTGCCCAGTCGCCCATCTGCTCTGCTGTGAGGTCGTAGGTGAATGCTGTATGATGAGCACCACCTGCTAAGATCCATGCCTCTGCTCCTGTAATAAGGTCTGGCTGTGGTGTCCAGAAGTTTGTTGCTACTGGAAGCTTTGGCATCGGCTTTTCTACCTTCTTGCAGTCAACTGTGTTGATTAACAAGCGGAAGCGATCTCCTAAGTCTACTAAGGAAGTTGCAATACCTGTTCCTTCCTTAGAAGTAAATACAAGACGCGCCGGATCTTCTCTGTCGCCCATGGACAGTGGCTGGCACTTGATGCTGATTGGACCGTCTGCGATAGATGGGCAGATCTCAAGCATATGAGCCTCTAAGATGCCTTCCTTGCCTGGAACAAGGTTGTAGGTGTAATCCTCAAGCATGGAGGTTCCCTTTGCATCCTTCATTCCAGAAGTCATGATCTTCATCAGGCGTACCATTGCGGCAACCTTCCAGTCACCCTCTGCACCAAAGCCATATCCTTTTTCCATAAGTCTTTGAATTGCAAGACCTGGCAGCTGCTTTAAAGCACCAAGATCGCCAAAGTGAGTTACAATTGCCTGATAATTCTTTTCCTCAAGGAATCGCTCAAAACCAAGCTCAATCTGTGCCTGAACTGCTACATGCTTTCTAAATTCTGCCGGATCTCTTCCCTCCAGAAGAATATTGTACTTGCTATAATATTCTTCCACCAGTGCATTTGTGTCTGATTCTGATACAGCAGCTACAGATTCTGCAATCTCGTTTACTGGATAAGCATCAATCTCCCAGCCAAACTTTAACTGAGCCTCTACCTTATCACCCTCTGTTACTGCAACATTTCTCATGTTATCAGCAACACGCATAACGCGGATATGACTGCTCTCTACAACACCAATTGCTGTGCGCATCCAGCTGCCGATCTTCTTTTGAAGCTTCTCGTCAGACCAGTGACCAACTACAACCTTACGTTCAATGCCCATACGTGTTACCATATGGCCAAACTCTCTGTCTCCATGTGCGGACTGGTTCTCATTCATGAAATCCATATCTATTGTGTCATATGGAATTTCCATGTTAAACTGAGTATGAAGATGAAGCAATGGCTTTCTGTACTCCTGAAGACCAAGAATCCAAGACTTTGCAGGAGAGAATGTGTGCATCCAAACGATCACACCTGCACACTCATCGTCGATATTTGCCTCGTTAAAGGTACGACGAATCAGCTCGTTTGTAATCAGTGTTGGCTTCCAGACAACCTCGAATGGAAGATTTCCAGACTCATTTAACTTCTCTACAATAATCTTGGAATGCTCTGCTACCTTCTGCAGGCACTCGTCACCATACAGATCCTGAGATCCGGTGCAAAACCAAAACTTATAATTTTTTCCTGTTTTCATTTAAAAACCAGTCCTTTCTAGTAATGTATTCCGTCTTTTTACTAATTTTTAATTAATGCTTCTGATAATCAAATATCGGGCGTCCGTTTTCGTCGTACTGCACCTTTAACAGATGAGCATGACGATTTGGATCATACAACGGATCCTTTGTCTTGATGCCATCATATGTTCTTGCATGGTAGACCATGATATCATTGCCATCTTCATCAGTTGTAAAGCTGTTGTGTCCTGGTCCATACAGACCTTTCTTTTGATCTGTTTTAAGTACTGGCATACGCTCCTTTGTCCAGGAAGCCGGATCCAAAAGATCTGCATTTTCATCAGCGCTTAAAAGGCCAACACAATAGCAGGAGCCTGTTCCGCTGGCAGAAAATGTAAGCCAGATCTTTCCATCATGCTTTAACACTGCCGGTCCTTCATTTACCCAAAACAAAATGCGCTCCCAATCATAATCTGGCGTTGTAATCATCTCCATTACAGTTGCTAACTTATTTGGTGCTGCCATTTTTGCAATATAAAGATTGGAAATGTTAGATGCCTTCTGTGCCCAAACATAATAATAATCACCCTTGTGTTCAAAGATTGTTGCATCCAGTGAAAAATCTGTAAAGGAAAATGGATCATCATCACAGCCCTTCATAGGACCAAGCTCGCTCCACTCGCCTGTCATCGGATCACCATCGCACTCAAGTACATATGGTCGAATCCTCCACACATCCTCTGCCTCACCTGCTGCAAAATAGATATACCATTTTCCATAGACAAAATGAAGCTCTGGCGCCCAGATATGGCAGCTCATAAGACCATGCTCATGCTTTACCCAAATCCGACGCTCCTTTGCATTCTTTAAACCATTTAAAGTCTTGCTGCTTCGAAGTAGAATACGGTCATAAGCCGGGTAGGATGCAGTAAAATAATAGGTGCCATCGGCAGCCTTGCACACAAATGGATCAGCACGCTGCTCAATGAAAGGTTCATTATACTCGGTGATAGGTCCATTTTTTTCAAGTGACTGCCAGTTTGTTTTCTCATCCATTACTGATACCCCACTTTGACTTATTCTACAGTTACAGTAAGATGAAGAACACTGCACTTTGGAAGTGTAAGCTTAAGTCCATCATCTGTCAGCTTAACATCATCAAATGACGTACACTTTACCTGATCTGGATTGTCAAAGGTATTATGCTCATGCATCTCACCTGTCAAAATCATACCGGAAACATCCACAGCCTTGCCACTATCTAAAATGACATCAATCGGATAATCCTGAGTGACAGACTCGTTTGTCAGTGTGATGTGCATCTTTCCATCCTTGCCCATTGATACAGACTCTGTCATGTTAGGCGCCTGATGACCCTCTGGTCCAACCATTGCTGTCTCAAGTGTACTGTCAAGAAGCTCAGCATCCTGATGAGCCTGATACAGATAAAATACAAACCAGGTTGGTGTCTTAATCATACGCTCACCATCTGTGAGAATTACAGACTGAAGTACATTAACCATCTGTGCGATATTTGCCATCTTAACGCGGTCACAATGCTTGTTGAAGATATTTAAGTTAATTCCTGCAACAAGTGCATCACGCATTGTATTCTGCTGATATAAGAAGCCTGGGTTTGTGCCTGGCTCTACATCAAACCAACAGCCCCACTCATCAACGATCATGCCGACTTTCTTTTCTGGGTCGTACTTATCCATGATTGCACCGTGACGTGTCACAAGCTCCTCCATGTAATATGTACGCTTCATTGTTTCATACCACTCGGTCTCAGTGAAGTCTGTTGCACTTCCCTTATTCTCCCATCCGCCTAGATGTGTATAATAATGAAGAGACAGACCATCCATTGCACCGTGAGCTTCCTTTGGCATGCGGCGATTTGTTGTCTCTAATACCTTCTCTGTCCACTCGTAATCATCGACATTGGAACCGCAGGCAATCTTTGCAACTGGTGTTGCATTATTATAATTTCTCACATATGTCTGGTAACGGCGATACATCATACCATACTGCTCTGGCAGCATATTTCCGCCGCAGCCCCAGTTCTCGTTGCCGACACCAAAATAGTCAACCTTCCACGGCTTTTCATGACCGTTCTTTGCACGAAGGTCTGCCATTGGTGATACACCATCAAATGTCATATATTCAACCCATTCAGACATTTCCTGAACAGTACCGCTTCCTACATTTCCGTTGATGTAGGTCTTGCATCCAAGCTGACGGCACAGTTCCATAAACTCGTGTGTACCAAAGCTGTTGTCCTCAACAACACCACCCCAATGGGTATTAATCATTTTCTTTCTATTTTCCTTTGGTCCAATACCATCCTTCCAATGATATTCGTCTGCAAAGCAGCCGCCCGGCCAGCGAAGTACAGGAATATGAATCTCCTTAAGCGCCTCAACTACGTCATTTCTCATTCCGTTTGTGTTCGGAATCGGAGAATTTTCTCCTACATAAAGACCCTCATAGATGCAGCGTCCAAGATGCTCTGAAAAATGTCCCTGAATTTCAGGATTGATATGTCCCTTAACAACGTCTGGACGGATATGTAATTTTGCCATAACAAGCCTCCCTTGTATTTCTATTTGTTATCTCAATTTTACAACTTGTACCCTCGTATTGACAAGTTGTTTCTTTACAAAATGCCCTCCTGATAACCAGATTTTTTCTCTCGCCTCATCATCTGTACAACACCTAGCAATCGCTCGTCTGTGATACGCTCAAGCTGCTTTAACCTAACATCTGAAATCGGCTCATCTGAGATACATTTTTCATAACATTCTGTATCCATATTCAAAAACTCAAAATTTCCCGGATAAAAATAAGCGAGCCTTTGTGCAATCCACAATCCCTCTGGGTCAAAATCTCCTGAATAATACACTTTTGTTCCTGATGCTGCAAATAATTCAAGTGCAACTAGAGCGGCAAGCTTTGGCTGACCATTCATGCACATGCATGCTGATTCTGGATAGCTCATACAACGAGCTGCAAAAACAGACGGATTCTCATCAATATAGAGTGTCTGATCTGGGCTTTCCAAACGCGAAAGCTTTGTTAATACGGTAAGCGAAACTTGAAGCATGTCCTCTTCTTCAAAAAATCCATTCAACCCTTTGTGATAGCTGCCATTCTTTTGCACTCCTGCCACATGATACAAAAGTACATAATTCGAGACATCATCAAGCAAAATTCCACAAGAAAGAAAGCTTTTTTGCCGTTCATAGGATGGAAAATAAGTAAGTCTTTCTACTTTCATTTTTCGATGATTTAAATCAAGCTTTACAAGCTCATATAAAAGATCACCAAATACGGTGCCTTTGTCAAAGGCATGTGGATTTTTCGTCAGTCTGGCAGCAAAAACAGGCAAATACTCTGTTCTCTCACTGCGATATGGCAATGAATTTACGATATCGGCAGAGAAAAATAAAAGCTGTCTCCATTCTGACAGGTTATCTTTTATATGAAGTCTCTGCAAAGCAAGCATTTCTGGCACAAGTTTTTCTGCATAGGTTCCCTGACAATAGTCAAAAAATTTATCTTCAATCGCCTGTTTTTCCTGCTCTCTTTTTTCCTTTTGTTCTTTCTTTGAGACTGGCTCTTTGCCAAAATAAAGTTTTAATAGCTGATCTGGCAAAACTTCTTTATATCGGCTATTTTCTAGTGCCTTTGCAAAGTGCTCTGCACTGATGGTGATACTTTTTTGTCCATGAAAATTCTGCCCGAAAAAACCTTCTAATACCTCAATTTCATCTGCTGATAAATTTTTTAGTTGCACCTTTCCTGTGAATTTTCCAAATGATGCGTATTTTTCAAGAAAGCCGGCCAGGACTTTCCTCCAGACCGGCTCACTCTTAAAATAGGTCAGGCACTCACTTTCTAGTTTCTGTAAGCTCTGCACCTTCTAACTCCACCTCCTCTTCATTTTCGAGAAGCTTTTTGACATGACCATTCCAAAGATATGGCATTACAGAGACAAATTTTGCATTCTCCGGACGAATCAACTGGTAAATTGCCAATGCATCAAGTGTGTCACTGTCTCCCCATAGCACCTGTGAGTTGATGATAAAATCAAATTCAAACTCACTCATCAATCGGAACATGTCGCGAATATTTCTGCTGTCAACACCGGCAAATGCCTCATCTAGCGATATTAAACGCGGTGCATCCGCACGACCACCCTGATATTTTGCGACAACTGCCGAAAACAGTGGCACATACATTGACATTGCCTTTTCACCACCACTGAACGTGCCAAATACACTATTGGTCAGCTCTTTTCGGCGTTCATTGTTCTTCTGGCTAAACAACTGAAATTCAAACCACTTTCGATAGTCAAGTGTATCCTTCATCACCTGATAGAACGACACGCCTGCGCTGTCATTTGCATTTCTTCTTGCCTGCTCAACTTTTGAACGAAAATGCTTCGAAAGCTTTTCAAAATCCTCTGGATTTAGCAAATGAGCATCGCGTTTTAACAGTCCTACTAGCTCATTGGTATCAAGCTGTTCCTCTTTTTCTGCTGTTTTGCTTTTCCAGCGAAGTGACAGCTTTAATCCACTTGACGTATTCATCGCGTTCATTAATGCATTCATCTTTTCCACCCAGGCATTCGAGGAATTGATTTTAGCACGAATTTTTCGGCCCATCGTGTTTGCAAGAATATCCTGAAACAGCGATTTGTCTTCGTCTTTTAGAAGTGTGCTTTGCTCCTCAATCTCCTCTTCAAGATACTTAGGCAACTTGACAAATGGAATTTGTACTCCTTTAAACTTCGCAGTTAAATCAGCTCGGCTTGCATGAATCGAAAGCTGCGGTGATGACTCATCCATTTTTTCAAACAAAGTCGTCTGATCCACATCATAATCAGACAGATACGCTTTGTTTTCAAATAGAACCTGATTTAAATTTTTTACTAAGGTGTCTCGATTTTGTCGTCCTGCTCCAGACAACAGGGATACAATCTGCGCACTGTTAAGCTTTTCTTCTTGCCTTGCAAATAGAATGTAGCCAAGATCTCGCTCTGCTTCAAAACAATCAGTCAGCCAAGAAACTTTTTGTTCTAATTCTCTTGCATACATCTCATCGTTTTGAATCTGTTCTTCAAGGCGCTTCGCTTCTCCCTGTTTTTGCGTTTTTTCCGTCACGCACGCTTGCATTTTCTTTGGATATTCGTTAAGCCAGCTTAGACACTGATCCAGACGCTCCTTAATCTGATTATAGTCAGTTAATTCTAGCTGCTTTCGAATGGAATCCAACTCCTGTGAAATTTTTGCAAGATTCCTATTTTCTCGATCCACATCAAAGCGAAGCTCGTCCAGATCTACTTCTCTCGCCGTTAAATCTTCTTCTAATAGCTGAAGGCTGTGTACACTATTTCGATACAATTCATGAACCGATACCAATTTTTCAAACTCAGCTGTATAGGAAAATGCGGCCTCCTCTGCCCGCTCAAATACGTCTAAATTACAGTCAAGATATAGACTCTGAGCCAGCACGAGTGCCTCTTTTTTCTTTTCTCCAAGCTTTTCTGCAAGTTTTTTTCTCTGCTCTTCAATACGAAGCGCCTCTGCCTGTAAGCGTTCCAATTCTCGCTTGCCAAGCTCTAGCATTTTGAATGCTTCTCTCATATCGGCATCCTTTGGAAATGCCTGATACTCTGCTGCAAGCTGATTTTTTCTTTCTTCCAGTACCTTTTTCTTCTCTTCAAGAAGCACTCTTTGGATTTCCAAATCTGCCAGCATTGCCTTGCATTCTTCTATTTTTTGACAGCGGTTACGCTCTCTTGCCTTCACACCAATATACTGAGCTGTATATGTTTTCGTAATCGTACCGACAATTGGTCCCAGCTTGTATACACCATTAGAATTGATTGCAGCCTGCGCATTTTCGTTTAATTCTTCCCATGAAATACTTCCCAAAATAGAGACAAGACGCTGATTCATAAAAATATCATCGTCTGATGCAAAAGAAAGTAAGTCAAGAAGGCTATGCTCAGCACGTTTTTGTGTGGTAAATAGATATCGATCACAACCGCCTTCATCCATCGATAAAACAATATCTCGATACGCTTCATCGACAACCAATGCATCTAAAATACCCATTTTTAATAGTGATTCTTCTAAATGGCTGCAAACTTCATCGCTCACAGAAGGATCAAATTCAAGTAACTTATAAAATTCCTGATATGGAATATTTCTTTTTGCCAGCGCTTCTCTATTTTTAAGTACTTCCTCTGGTCGATCTGGCTCTGGCTCTTTTTCGTTCTCCCACAAAAGCAATTCTGACTGGATTTCTTTCGTCTCTTGAATAATCTGTTCTATCTCTCTTTTTGTCTGAGCAGTTTCCGACGAAATACGCTCTTTTGCCAAAATCCAGACATCGCCAAGCTTTTGTTTGATCACTGAAAAATCCTGATCTTCCTCATAGTGATCGGCAAAACTGCTAAATTCCTGCAGCAGTGTCTTTTCTAATATCAGCTCTTCGTTTTTGCCATTCCATGCATAGAGTGCTTCCTTCCACTCATTTTCAAGCTGAACCAACATTGCACCTAATTCATTTTGCTTTCTCTCGACTTTGTCAGATTCACTCGCATTCTGTTCCCGTTTTTTTAGAAGCTCATCCTTCTCGCGCTCTAATCCCTGCATATTTCGAAGCAGCTGCACACCCTGACGAATCTTTGTCTTGACCGTCTCAAATTGTTGCTTGTGAAGGTCAAATGAATAGTCATTTTCCAGATCAGAAAGCAGCTCATCCTGCATAAAGGTATGCTCCTCAAATGCCATCTCATCCGCGTCTGACTGCATTTCTTCTAAAAGATCCTTGATCTGTGTCTCCTTCTCGTAACTTTGGTCTTCCTCCAACTTTTTTCGGTTTTGTAAATCAATATACTGATCTTCTTTTGCTGCAAGACTGCTTTTTTTCTTGTTAAAAAGCGCCTGATGCTCTGTCAACTCTTTTGAAAGTGACAGCTCTCTGTCCTTTAATGCCACAGCATCGCTCTTATTTAAGCTTTCTCGCTCTTTCTCCATGGATTCGCGCATCGCATCCATCTGTACAAGCTCGTCCTGAAGGGAAACTGCACGCTCTTCGCATTCTTTTTTCTTCTTTGTGTTTGACGCAATCTGTTCTTTTGTCTGTGACAGCTGCGCGCTTTCCTTTTCTAAACTTTGTGCTTTCTCATATAAAATGCAGCGATTATATCGGTCTAATGCCAATGCAATCTTATCTGCTGCCTGTTTTGCCTCCTGCTTGGCTTTCAAATTCATACTAATCGAATCAATGTTTTCAATCGCCTCTGACATAGGACGAAGGTCATCATCGGAAAGCGGCTGCAGAGAATCACTCAAAATCTCATTGATGACAGACGGTTTAAAATCCTTTGACAGCTTTGGTGTGCGAAGCTGAATCAAAAGATCAATCATCTCTCGATACTCATCTACTGTCTCAAATCCAAAAATCTGTCTGTTTACATACTCCATATAGTCTGCCTGACGATCAAATACCGCACCACCACTTGACAATCGATTTTGAAGCTCTCTTTTAGTAAGCGGCACTTTCTCGTCCGTCTCACGGTACAAGAAGAAATCTTTTCCAATTCTTCTGCCATCTGACAGAGAAAAATACCATTTGTCAAGCGGCTTTCCTTTTCTTGCTCGAATGCCCATACCGATTGTCAAATAGGTCTCGCTGTCTTGTCTTTTAAATTCCAGATATAGATAGCCAGTTCTCTCCTCACGCTCGTCATCCTCCTCGAGCAGATAGCTACTCATCTTTCGATCTCTTGAGCCAAATGGATCGAGTCGTTCCGGACTCATATTTCCATCAAGAAGAAGTGGAACCACACTCTGCATTGTAACGGATTTTCCAGAACCGTTTGAGCCACGAAGAAGCATACGACCCTTTACAAATGGAAATTCCTGTTCATCATAATACCAAAAATTGACCAGTCCTATCTTACTTGCCTGCCATCTGCTGTTCATTCCTCATCTTCTCCTTTTGATTTTCTGTTGGATTTTCCTTTAGCTGTTCTTCATACTCTTTTGGATACTTTCCTGCTAGTTTTCCAATCGCCGGATAAAGCACAAGCTGTTCATCCTTTATTCTCTTCAAAAACATCAGTTGTTCCATACTGTCGATAACTGCTTTTGCAAACTCTCCTTCTGGCATCTGACGAAGCTCTTTTGTAAATCCCTCACCAAATTTTCTCTTGATCTCTTTGATCAAATTTTCAAATTCGACTTCATCCACAAAAATCGTCTCGTCTTTAGAACGTTTCCACTCACCCGATGCAATTTTTCCCTGAATCTGTCCAAAACATAACAGACACACATCGCTTATTGCATTGCCACTTGGAAAAACAGCACCCATGCGACAATCCTCACCTGCCATTAAAAAAGCACTTCCTCTGTGGATGTGCACCTGACAATTAAAGGTACGCTCAATATCCTCGCTCATGCGCCGTCCATAGTATTTTAGATACTCAAAGTCCTCCTCTGGTCCATCGTTTTGATACATGCCAGGTGCAAACAGCAGTCTTTTATAGACACGATGTCTTCTCGCAATTCCCTTACTCTCATCCATCTCGAACCAGTCACTCTCTTCAAAATCTGAAGGCTTGTTATAGCCCATAATATCATGAGAAAAATTTTTCATAAAATAGCGAGACACACCAGTATTTTCATAGAGCACCTCACCAGAGGCATCATCCATAAAGCCATTATCTGCACCGTCTGTAATTCGAATGATTCCCTGAATGACTGCAAATCGAAGCACCTTTATCATTCGTCTTCGATTTGCATAAAGTGTCCAATCTACACTTCCATTTGGCATATTGGAAGAGACATACTCAGTCAGCTGCGACAAAATAAATTGCTCCTGCGGATCCTTGTCTTCCAAAAACATCAAAAGAAGGCACAAAAATGCATACTCCTGTTTTGAAGTAAATTCCTGTACCCCCATAAAGCTTTCTGGTATCACTGGAATTTTCTCTAACTTTACCAAAAGTGCATTTTCAATGATATGGCAGCCCAGCTTATCAGATGCAAATTTTCGGATCTCTCCAAGCTGATCGCGCACCTTATAGTACAATTCCTTATCCTCTGCCTTTAAGATCCAGCGCTTGTTTAAAAGTGCCTCCAGCTCTCTCATCCCTCATCCTCCAAAAATTCAATTGTCATATGCGGCATCGTGAAGTTTCCATCCTCGCAGTGAACAACACATTTTTCATCCATATGGCTTCTATCCAAGAAAAAGCGTCTTCCATCCTCTGTTCTTGCCTGAAATGAAACATTTTCCATTGCATCTGACAGCCATTTTAACAAAATCTCTCGAACACGCATCTCAATCACAGGAAGTGTCGCAAAATCAATCTTTCCGTCTTTCTCCAGACGGCGAATCTTCTCTGCATCCTCTTTTTGCCTTTTTATCATTTCCTGTCTGGCTTTTTTCTTTTGCTCGGCCGACTCGCGAATTGCACTTCGATTGTTTTTTTCTCGGTAGGTTCGCACTCGCGGCTTAATCGTAAGCATCATTGGTTTTTCCTCATAGACACCTTGATTCATGCTGTCTGTCTCGCGCACCTGCTCGCCCTTTAAATGAAGAGGTCGTTCCATACCAAAGACCATCGCTGACATTTTGTGAGCTTCATTCAGATCATTGCATCGTAAAAATAATTCTGCTACTTTTCTGTATTCTTCCCTTCGATTTGCGCCAGATGCATTTTTCTCGGTAATTCGAGCTGCATACCGCGTAATCTTTCGAATAATTTCATTCGTCTCATCAAAAAGCCTGCTTGCCTCGTTTTCGTCAGTGCCATCTGAGACAAACCAATTGTAAATGCTCTGAAAACGACCTCTTATTTTCGGCTCCAAAATTTCTCTTGTCATCTCCACATCAATCCTTGGAATGGACAATTCATAATTGATCACCTTTTCAAAGACCTGTTCGCAAACCTCCCTATCTAGTATTCGAAGTGTTTCTTCAATGACACCGACATTCTGCTGAAGCCCCTTAATAAAGCTTCTCAAATATTCCACAAGTCGATCCTTAAAGACAAGAAACTCCTTTGTGTGCATCAACTCCTCTGCCTTTGCACTATTTAAATCTCGCATATAATCCTTATAATTTTGATTCAAACGGATAAAGTCATTATTTAGATCATTCCACCAAGTGTAAACCGTATCGGTATCTTTTTTTGACATTTCCTCAAAGCGATCTACATTTCTTCGGATACGCTCAAGAAGTGTCGGCTCAAGTGACGCTCCCTCAACAAACAAATTTTCAAGACGCATCACCAGACGCTCAATCTCAACACTGTACTCTGACATCTGATATCGATATTTTTTGTTCTTAAATTCCTCAATTGATGCGACCTTTCGCGTATCTTGAATTGTATTTAAATTTTTCCACTCAACTAACATCGCCAGATCCTGTTGGCACTGCTCTAGTCTGTAATCCGCAAAAAACGGATCTGCCTTCATCTGGTCGTAGATTTCCTCCTGATAGAGCCAATAGTGTAGTTTCTCATAATTTTCAAAAAAAATGCGCATAATGCAGCGATATCGCCCAACATTATCCGCATTTAAATATTTCGCTTCCGTCAGTGCTTTCGTTAATTTCTCTGTAACTTGCACACTGCTTCCTCCGTATTGTTTTAATCAGACATGCAAAAACGTCATACTGTCTGCTTCATTATAGGAAAAGTTACAGAAGAATACAAGAGGGAAAATGAAATTTTTTCAATAAAGAATTACAGACTGTTAAAATAATCAAACCATGCAGCCAAAATATCGGCTCTATTTTCCAAGATATATCTTGCAATCTTTTTTAAATCATTCTGCGGAATCTGACTTTTATTATGATCAAGTTTAATTCCATCTGCTGTAATCCAAAATTTTGTTGCATTTGAAGTTTGCTTTCCCCTGCACACATGCACATGTGGCGGTTCTGCATTTTCATTTGACCAAAAGAAAAATTTATACCCCAAGAAATCAAGCAACGCTTTAGGCATTTTCTCCGCCTCCTTTCTGAGCAAAATCCCAGATCAATGACGAATTGTTCTTTGCATATCGTTTTAATTTCAATATTTCATCTTCCGAAAATCCAAATGACTTATAAACAATTTCCCCTGGAAGTGTCATATCTAAAAAATCAAATCCATCATCATTTGGCCGTTCAAAATGCACCTTTACAATATCAAATCCATCTTTTTCTAATAATGCACTGTGCGTCATTATAATACCATTCACTGTTGAATAATAATACATTTATACCTCCTTCTCTGGATACCATATATTTTTGTGTATTATTATACTTCTTCTTTCTGTATTTGTGAAGTTCGTTTTTATTTCCGTTCACCTCACAAAAAAATTCAATTTTCTTCCTTCTCATACAAACTCGCCTGTAGCTGGTACATTGACGCATATTTTCCATTTGCTCTCATGAGGTCTTCGTGCGTGCCTTCCTCGACAATTTTTCCATTCTCAATATAGCAAATGCGATCTGCCTTTCTCGTCGAATACAGACGATGCGAAATTAAAATCATTGTTCTGTCTTTTCCTGCTGCAAACATGCGCTCATACATCTCTGCCTCTGCCAATGGATCAAGACTATTTGCCGGTTCATCAAGAATTAACACGCCTGCATTTTCATACAATGCTCGTGCAATGGCTAGCTTTTGGCTTTCTCCTCCTGAAAGCTCAATTCCATCCTCGTCAAATTCCTTTCCTAGCACACTGTCCATTCCTTTTGGAAGCTTTGACACCCGATCCCATAGTCCGCTCTCTTCGAGCACCTGCTGAACCTGCTCTCGATCTGCATCACTTTGTATTTCTCTCATTAAGATATTTTCTGCAATTGTGAATGAATAGTGGACTGGTTTTTGCATGACAGTGGCAATGCTACATCGTAGCGACTGTTTATCTAGCTGCTCAATTGGCGTACCATCAACCAATATTTCACCCTCTGTCGGATGATACAGACCTTCAATCAACTTAACTAATGTCGTTTTTCCTGCTCCGTTTTCGCCAACAAATGCAATTCGTTCACCCTTTTTTATGTGCAAACTAATTCCATCTGTCACCTCTCTTGCTGCGTTTGAGCAGTAATGAAAATGTACATTTTGTAAAGTAATCTCATGCATACCTGATGTGATGGGCACCGTACCATTCTCATCTTCTGTCTTGTTTAAAAAATCTTGCAACTTTTCAATATAGAGTGCATGTTTTTTTATCTCACTAAGTTCATTGCTGACCCAGCCAACTGATCCACTCATCGTTGAGCATGCAAACATGACGCTTGTAAATGCTGAGGCTCCCACAGTTCCTGCTGCGATATCTTTTGCCATCAGCAGCGCGCTAAGACCAAAATTCAGCGTAAAAATCTGCATAATATTGAAATCATTCAAATGGGCAACCTGCGGCTGATAGCCTTGAAGCACCTGTTTTACATCACCGACACTCTTATCATATTTCTGAAGAAGGAACCAATTTGCATTTGTCAGACGCGTCATCTCATTATATTCGGGAACATAAAAGATACGCTTGATATAGTCGCGCTTACGCTCATGGCGAATCAATTTTTCACGTTTCTCAACTTCTTTTTGCGCAATCTTGCCGCCAAGCATTGCTCCTATCCATGCCGATACAGCTGCAATCAAAATAAAGCGGATATCCAGTGTTAAAACAAAAAGCATTGTCACTGCAATATTACAAATTCCTATGAGAAAGTTTTCGATACTCTGTAAGAAACTTCCGCTTCTTGTTCCAATCTCCTCTAATACAATTTTATACTGATCATATGTGCTAGCATGATCAAGCTGTTCTAGCGAAAGTGTCTCTGCATGATGAAAAATCTCCGCTCCAAGCTTTTGCTTAATTGTATTATTTTGAATTTCTTTATCACGCCAGTCAATCTTAGACTCAATTAAAGCAAGTAAACTTGATACCACACGCTCTGTTGCAACAAAGATTACCAAATACAAAAAAGAATGATAGGTCACAACACAGTCTAGTGCCACTTTAATCGTAATCACACTCAAAAGGGTTTTTATTGCACGAATCACAATTAGTGCTGCTATACTACCAAAACGTTTTTTATCACATTGATACAGTTTTCTTAAAAACCACATCATTATTCTTATTGTTTTTCTCATTGTGCCGCCCCCTTTATCAACCTTGCCGTCTTTTCTACATTCATTTTGCTTGTCGTTTCATTTATCGTTGCCTCATTTGAATCTTTCTCATACAAACTCGCCTGTAGCTGGTACATTGATGCATATTTTCCATTTGCTCTCATGAGTTCTTCGTGCGTGCCTTCTTCAATAATTTTCCCATTTTCAATATAGCAGATGCGATCTGCCTTTCTTGTTGAATACAGACGATGCGAAATTAAAATCATTGTTCTGTCTTTTCCTGCTGCAAACATGCGCTCATACATCTCTGCCTCTGCCAATGGATCAAGACTATTTGCCGGTTCATCAAGAATTAACACGCCTGCATTTTCATACAATGCTCGTGCAATGGCTAGCTTTTGGCTTTCTCCTCCTGAAAGCTCAATTCCATCCTCGTCAAATTCCTTTCCTAGCACACTGTCCATTCCTTTTGGAAGCTTTGACACCCGATCCCATAGTCCGCTCTCTTCGAGCACCTGCTGAACCTGCTCTCGATCTGCATCACTTTGTATTTCTCTCATTAAGATATTTTCTGCAATTGTGAATGAATAGTGGACTGGTTTTTGCATGACAGTGGCAATGCTACATCGTAGCGACTGTTTATCTAGCTGCTCAATTGGCGTACCATCAACCAATATTTCACCCTCTGTCGGATGATACAGACCTTCAATCAACTTAACTAATGTCGTTTTTCCTGCTCCGTTTTCGCCGACAAATGCAATTCTTTCTCCCTTCTTGATATGCAGACTAATTCCATCCGTTACCTCTCTAGTTGCATTTCCCCGATAATGAAAATGCACATTTTGTAAAGTAATTTCATGCATACCTGACTCAAGTTTGCATGTTCCTTCTTTTTCGTTTTCTATCATTAAAAATGTTTTTAAATTTTCAATATACAGCGACTGCTCACGTATTCCTGGAATGATACACCAAATGCCAAACAGACAGCTGCTCAAATTCAATACGCCGATCACACCTGTTGAAAACTCACCGATTGTCGTAATTCCATGAAAGACCTGCCAACCTAATACCAGCATTGGAATTCCATAGTTAATTAAAGAAAACAAATTTGCACCTGATGCCGATATCAAAACAATTTTTGGCATCTGCGCTCTTGTTTGGCTGCTCACCTCGTCCACGGCATCATGGTAATGCTTCTGCAAAAGTGCATTATCATGAAGGCGAATCTCCTCACGATATTCTGGTTGATAAAATAATCTTATGATGTACTCTGCCATACGGTTTGGCTTCACACAGGACATGTTGTACTGATATCTCATTTTCACGATCTTCAAATTTACCAATGCGGAGGTACAAACTGGAATGATGGCAAGCAATACAAGAATCCAGTTCATGGATGCAATTACAGAAACAATTCCAACTGCTGAAAACAAATTACCCAACACTGCCTGTATCGTGTTAAACACAGCTTCTGTTCTCATATCAGATTCTTCTAGCGCCTTCTTATAAGTATCGAAAAATTTTGGTTCCTGCACCGTGTCTGCCGATAAAGACTGATATTTTTGATAGATTTCCTTTGCCAGCGACTGCTTAATTGTTTCGTTCCAAATTGGATATTTTACTTGCGTCAGATAGTTGTTCACGACGCTATGAATGCAGTGTATTGCCAGATAAATTAAAACCACGATTGCCATCTGCTTTAACACGTCTTTCTGATACAATGCCTGCACTGCATATTTGTAAAACAAAATAATATTCACTGCATTGACGCCATCTAACAATGCCACTAGTAGCATTGCTGGCAGTCTCTGTGGACATACCTTCATGCTCTTTCTAATCAACCATATACAATTTCTCATCGAATCACGCCCCTTAATATGACTATTTTTTTCATTTTGTAGTCTCATTAATTTATAAAAATATGATATTTGTCCACGTTTGTTCTGTTTTCAAATACCATATTCTCATCTTACTATTTTGTTGTCTGTTTCAGTCTTTTTTATTGTCCCTTTTAGCCCTTTACAGCACCGATCATGACACCCTTCTCGAAATACTTCTGTACGAATGGGTATACACACAAGATCGGGACAGTTGATACGATGATAACTGCGTACTTAACCTGGTCGGCTGATGACTGGCCGTAGCCACCCTGTACACCACCATTACCATTTGCATATGACTCATTCAAAAGAAGAATTTGACGCAGAACTGTCTGTAATGGCTGAATCTTTGCAACATTATTGGTATACATCAATGCAGTAAAATAATCATTCCAATGATAAACTGCATAGTAAAGAACTTCTACAGAAATAATTGCCTTAGAAAGTGGAAGGACAACCTTTCCTAAGAATGTAAAGTGACTGCAGCCATCTAGCTGTGCTGCCTCATACAAATCGTTTGGTATTGTATTCTGAATAAAGGTTCTTGCAATAATCAAGTTATAGGTATTGACAAGTACCATCAGAATCATAATCCATCTGTTTCCAATAAAACCAATGCTCTTGATCGTCATGTACAACGGAACAAGACCACCAGAGAAATACATCGTAAAAACGAAATACATCATGACCGCATTACGAGCCTTAAAGTCCGGTCTGAACAGCGCATACGCTGCTGGAAGTGTTACCACCAGATTCAGAACGGTTCCGACTACTACATAAATCAATGTATTCAGATAGCCAGTCCAGATACGGGAATCTTCCCAAATCTGCTGATAACCGTAAAAACGAATATCTACTGGCCACAAAATAACCTTTCCCTGATTAACCATGTTTGAATTACTGATTGACGCAATCACGATAAACCAAAGTGGATAGGCAATTACAATAAATGTCGTAATACTTAAAATAATTACTGCTGCATTGAAAATTCGGTCCGAAGCATGACGCTCACGAATCTCTTTTCCTTTTTTTGCTGCCATACTCACACCTCCTTACATCAGACCTGTACCGGTCAGTTTCTTACCCAGCCAGTTTGTCAACATTAAGAATGCAAAGTTGATTACATTTGTGAACAATCCTACTGCTGAACCAAACGAGAACTGAGATGATTTAATACCAACCGTATATACATATGTTGAAATAACCTCTGAGGTCTTTTTATTTAGTGTGTTCTGCATCAGATAAATCTTATCAAAGCCGACATTTAAAATACCACACATGTTCATGATAAGCAAAATGACAATTGTTGGAACAAGTGCTGAGAAGTCAATGTGTACGATGGTTTGCCAACGGTTTGCTCCATCTATCTTGCATGCATCATACAACTGTGTATCAACAGAAGAAAGAGCTGCTATGTAAATGATACTATTCCATCCCATGCTCTGCCAAATACCGGAGAATACGTATACCCATACAAAGTAATCATTACTGAACAAATTAGCTTTTTGTGGAATCAGGTGAATTGCCTTCATTGCCTCACTGATTACACCACCCTTGCTTGCCAACATGATGTTTAAGATAGAAACCCTGACTTAACCCAGCGGCAAGCCACTGGGGTTCCATTGACGAAGTTCTAGTGTCTGCGTACATCGCAAGGACTTTGGCAGACACATCTGTTCCGGAGCAACAAAACTC
>ERZ837380.582-NODE-582-length-54263-cov-12.451004_pt1 | contig 54263 bp, 49 predicted proteins | sample MGYA00519685_ERZ837380 | MGnify/ENA primary metagenome ERZ837380 (study PRJEB31850, sample SAMEA3708817) | human gut metagenome | biome: human gut; feature: human-associated habitat; material: faeces | place: China | collected 2014 ...
TCTATATTTTCTTAAGAAAAATCGGTTCCTACGGATTCCCTGAGACTAATTTAGAATAGTAGTTTTAACCGACGCCTTGTCCAGTTATCACATCGAAGGTTAGTAAATGAATAAGATACTTATTTCTTCTCTGACGGCTGCTGTGCTCGCAGCCGTTTCCGGCTCTGCTGTTGCAAAGTCTGCTGTTTACGTTAATGAAGCAAATGTATCGGTGCCGGATACTGATGTCGCCAATCAGACCGTTTCCAGCATCTATCCCTATGGCATCTCCTCCTACAACGAACGGATTTGAGGCCTCCATTACCAATCCGACGATTGCCGTAACTGTCACCAGTTCAGGGAACGATCCGGATGACGGGGCACTCGGCACGGCATACGGCGTGTTCAACATTCCCGGAAAGCAGAATGACGATGCAGCAGTTACTGGGGCTCTCTTAACCGTGGGCGGGGACACTTCGACGGTTTCCTTCACGACCTCTGCCAACGGTGTTTCGAGAGGCATTTATGCCGTCGGTGGCCTGGGAAGCGACGTGATTGTGAACGGTTCCTCCCTTACACTTGACGCTACCAGCGCGGAAAGCGTAGCGCATGGCATCGTTGCCCTGAACAACAGCACGGTTACCGTGAACAGCGACACGATCAATATCTCTGCGAACGGCGTTACCATGGCTCGGGCGATTGAAGCTTCGGGGAGCACCGGCATCGGAACTGTTATCCTTGGAAAGGATTCTTCCGTTACGACTCTGAATGCCACCGCCACGAAGGGCACGGCATTCGGTATCTTTGCCGGCCCGAAGGTTGGCAGCACGGTTACGGTGAACGGCAAGTCTCTCACCATCAACGCTCACTCGGATACGGACGACGCCTACGGCCTCTTCGCTCAGAGCTCTGTGACTCCTGACTACAAGGGTGACGTTTCCACGATCAACATCAATGCCGAGGACACGGTGATCAATGTCACGTCCGGCGCCGGTGAGTCTCACCAGTATGGCATCATCGCCATGTCGAACTCCCGTGTGAACGTGAACGGCAACCTGACCGTGAACGCTGGCAGCGGCGACGCCATTCTGACCCGCGGCGGCTCAGTTATCACGATCAACCCGAACAAGGACAAGACCGTCCAGCTGACCGGTAATATTGAATACAACTACAACGTTGCTAACTCCGGTAATATTGCTGATTCGACCGTCAATCTCAATCTCTCGGATGCCAACTCTTTCTGGACTGGCAATGCGGTTCTGAGTAACGGCGGGGCAAGCGACTCCTCCAGCGACACCGTGGCGGGGCTCAACCTCAATCTGTCTAACGGCGGTACCTGGAATGTGGCCAATTCGACAACTCCCACGACTTCCGAATCCGGCGCTTCCACGACTCCGCTCGCGATCAATAATCTGTCGCTCAATGACGGTACCGTGAACTTTACGGACGCCTCTCAGTCTGCCAAGATCGAGAATCTGTCCGGCACCGGCGGTCAGGTGAACGCTGCGGTCGAGAAGAATGCTGACGGCACCTACAAAACCTCGACACTTTCCGCCGATAAGGTTGATACCTCTTCCGGCACCCCGACCCTGAACATGAACATGGTCGGCACGAACGGCACGACGGTGAACTCGGACGTGATCTCCGCGGATGAACTCGCTTCGCTGACCGCTGCTGCCGCGACCGGCGCTCTGGCCACCGAAACGACGCGTGTCGCGACCGTCGCTGAAGGCGATGTGAACGGCGCTCTGACGATTACGGAAAACACCGACGGCACGACGACGGTTGCCGCTCCTGTCCGCAACACCAAGCTCGACAGCCTGCAGTCGATCGGCGCCATTTCGATGACGCTCCTCCGCCACGACATGAATAACCTCACGAAGCGTATGGGCGAACTCCGCGACGCTCCGAAGGGTGTCGGCGCCTGGGCCCGTGTCTACGGCTCCAAGCTGTCCTATGGTGACAGCAACCTCACGAGCAAGAACAACTCGGTCCAGGTCGGTGTTGATACCGACATTGCCCAAACCGGCTGGAAGGTCGGCGGCGCGTTCATCTACACGAACGGCAAGGTTGATTACACCGGCGGTGACGGCGATATGGACGCTTACAGCATCGCGGCCTACGGCACCTGGTTCGGCTCGAACGGCGTGTATGTCGACCTGATCGGCAAATACACCCGCATGAGCACCGACTACGAGTTCGGCAACATGAAGGGCGGCTATGACAACAACGCCTTCACGGTGAGCGCTGAAACCGGCTGGCATAAGGACCTCGGACAGTACGCCTTCGTTGAACCGCAGGCTGAACTCACCTACGGCACGGTCGGCGGCGCTGATGACACGGCTTCGAACGGTGTGAAGATTGACCAGAGCGACTACAACTCGCTCATCGCCCGCATCGGTGTCCGCGCCGGCGCGAAGTTCGCTGAAAACAAGGGCCGTATCTATGCCCGCGTGTCCGGCAACTACGACTTCCTCGGCGACCTGAAGATGTCCGCTCAGAATGCCTCTGCCCGCAGCAACCTGAAGGACGACCTCGGCGGCTTCTGGGTTGAATACGGTGTCGGTGCCAACTTCAGCTTCACGAAGAACACCTATGGCTACCTCGACTTCGAACGCACTTCGGGCGGCGAAGTGGATGAGCGCTATCGCTGGAACGTCGGTATCCGTCACACGTTCTAATCAGCGTTTCGCTTCTCTCTGAAGCAAACCTCTGATACCGAAATCCCCCGGGAGATCTCATTCTCCCGGGGGATTTTTGCTGCGTCACGCACAAAAAAACCGGGCGGATTGCTCTGCCCGGATCTGAAATAAGAATAGCTCAGGAAGTCATGCGAAACACAAAAGGAAAACCTCATCCGGCGCGCGGAGCCTGCCGCCTGTACGGAACGCTATGACGACCGGACTGACGCTCCGTTTAGACCCTGGAAAGCCGCTTCTGCTTCCAGTCTCCAAAGGCAGACTGCACGCAGACGGCAGAAAGCGCCGTGCGCCTGTCTGACGGGAGGCTTCACACTCATATCCTCCCCGTCTGGCGATTCCTGATTTTCAGATGGAATCACCTTTGAACTGGATAAAAGTTTAAATAAATTTTTGTTATCTCTACAGTGAAAATTTGTAAAAGCAACCTGATACCGTCAGCGATTTGTCGTCTTATCGTTCTTCTGACTGATACTGAAAAGCGGAGAAATCCCGTTTTACCCGGATCTCATGTAGTCCAGAGCGAATACAAATTCACCCCAGTCTGAATCTTTCCTCGACGTTATGATTCTGCCTTGAGATCAGGCAGAGACTTACCTCAATCTCCTGAATCATCAGCTGTTTTTCAGAGAATAACGAAGCGGGACCGTGATTTTCATCGCGCGGCCGGTTTCACCAACCGATTCCCCGATAAGTACGGAAGCAAGCACGTCACCCGCTGCGTCCAGAACTGAAAACCCGGAACCTTTCGATACCGAGGCTTTCAGGATCTTTCCCGCGGGGCTCAGCGAAAACGTGATTTCAAGAACGCCTTCTGTGCCTGAACGGCGGGCGCTCTTTGGGTAACGCTTCTTTCGCTCCACGAGGGCGATCAGTTTCGACGCCACGTCGAAAGTCTTGACCGCGGGCTGCGGTGCCGCGGGAAGAGCGGCCGGCGACTTTTTTACGGCGGGGGTCGCGGCTCTCGGCGGAACCGCGGCCGGCGAGGAAACGGCAGGATGCGGTGTTACCGGACGGTGAATCTCAGGAACCGCGGGAGCGACTGTCGGTTTCGGCTCTTCAACAGTCACCGGGCTTACGGCGGTGCGCGACGCGATCACCCGAGGTTTCTGAGCCTCCCGCTTCACGGGAGGCACAGCCGTGACGGGCGCTGCCTTGGGGACCTGCTTCACCTCGGGCACTTTTTTCACTTCTGGCGTGGGAGCCGGCGCGGGCTTCACCGTTTCCGCGATCCGGAACTCCATCGCGAAATCCGGTTTCGGAGCCGCGCTCCGCTTCAGATCGAAGCTCTGCGTCGCGAGCAGCGCGGCGGCAAGCACGAAAGCCCCAGCCGTCAGCCATCGGCCGCCGGCGCGTGACGAGAGGAGCACAGGATCCGCAGTTTCACCCACCATCACTTTCCTCCATCCTCTGTCCGGATCACAAATCGGCCGGACTTCTTTTCCTTCGCCACATCCACGACCTTAACAAAGGCTGCGAACGGCGCTTTCTTATCGACCGCGAGGTTCAGCACCGCATCCGCGGGTTTTGAATCAATGAAAGAGGCGAGCCCATCTGGCGTTATCGGCCGTCCGTCCGCCCAGATCGAGCCATCTGCCTTCACGGCAACAAGGAGTTCTTCGGGCACTTCAGAAGCTTTTGCCTGAGTGGACTCCGGCAGCACGATATCAAGCACCGGCTTTGAGCTGAAAGTCATCGTCATCACGAAAAAGATGACCAGCATGAAGATCACATCGATCAGCGACGTGAGATCAATGCGGGGTTCCTCGTTCTCATCATCAAACATAGCGGACTCCCGCGTCGCGCGACGTTTCCGCCTGAGCTTTCACTTCTTTTTCAAGCGTCGGGCGGCCGCCCTGCACCAGTTCAAGCGCGCGGTAGCTATGCTCCACCGCTTCGATCCGGAAACCCTTGATGCGGAGAAGGAGACAGTAGTAGACCATGAGCACCGGAATCGCGATCACGAGGCCCATCACGGTTGTGAGCAGCGCCTGCCAGATGCCGGAACCGAGCGCCGCGGGGTCCGGTGCCTGGTTCACGGCGATCGTCTGGAAGACTCCCACCATGCCGAGCACCGTGCCGAGAAGCCCGAGAAGCGGCGAAATCGCCGCGATGAGCTTCAGCCAGCACATGCTGTTATTCACGGGAGCGAGGTGCTTATGAAAGAGGTACGCGACCTCAGCCCGGATATCGTTTGAATGGGATCCATGCGTAAAAACCACTTCCCGGACGACGCAGACGAGCGGATTCAGGTTCCCCTCCGTCCGCTCGCGGAAATGCCGTCCGCCGTCCGCCTCCGCTTCGTGGATCGTCGAACGGAAGCCCCGGCCGGTCCGGATGAGATAAATCACGGTCCAGATCGTGAGGTAAAGACCCGCGGCAGCGACAAGAATCAGCGCTACACCCGCGGGTCCGATCAGTTCGTACATTTTCGCTAAACCCATTCTGGTGCCTTCTTTTTATGTTTATGTTTTAAAAGCGGGAAGCCGGTACATGAACCGGCTTCCATTTTTCGTTTGCCTCAGTCCGGAATCGGCGTCCGCTGAGTGCTGAGAATCCCAGCGGCCCAGGCTCCGGCTTCAGAGAGATCCGTCTGATCGGGGTGTGAGGCTGACGCCTTCAGCCGGGCTTCCACTTCTGGCGTCATCATCCCGGCCTCCTGCATCATGCGGACCACATCGTCACTTACGCGTCCCCGCCACATCCGGATCCCAAGGAGATCGGCTCCGGACGCCGCTGCCTCACCTCGAACCCGTTCGAGGAACGACTGGAACCGGGGGGACGTCGGATCTCCGCCCATCGTGCCGAATAGCGCGAGCGGAGTGCCGGATGCGCTGCCCATTACAGCCTTCGCGTCCGCGCTCATTACGCCCATATCAATCCAGAACCCGAGAAGCACGAGGCGGTAGGCCGAGAGGTCACCCGCCTCAGACGCCTTCCTGAGGACAGAACCCGGGATTGACCCGGCAATCGCGCGGGCTACGGCTTCGGTGTTCCCGGTGCCCGAGCTGTAGGCGACGAGTACGGGTCTCGTATCCGTCATCAGGCGGCTCCGAGCTCGGCCTTCAGCGCGAGGAACGCGTCGCGGGCCTCAGGGATCAGCTGATGGTTCTCACGGCCCACATAGACCTGGAACATCGATTCGCCTTCTTCATTGAAGAACGCGGGGAAGTGGCTTTCGCGTCCCATGAAGGGAAGCGTGATGAAACCGATCGTCTTCACGGCGTCCGCCTTCAGGTGACCGCCAAGCGGGGAGCCGTGGAAGATGTTGTAGTAGCCCATTCCGTGCTTGCCTTCCGCGAGCTTGCAGCTCACTTCGATCACGTTTCCGAGATGCTCAAGGAAGAACGTGGCGGAGGGCCAGGCGCAGGCCGAGCTCCAGACCGCGTCAAATTTCGATCCATCCGCATAAGCCCGGGAATCCGCGGGAAGGAGTTTCGAAGCCTCAAGCTCCGTGAGTCCGGTCGCGGCGGCGAGCGTTTTCAGCGTCGCCGGGGCTTTGGAGGAGAGCACCGCGGCCACTTTTTCTTCCATCGTTTTTTCCGTCATTCAATTAATTCCTTAAGTAGGTGGAGTGAAAAAATCTGTTCTGTGTCAGAGCTGCTTCCCGGGGCTTCCCCGGGAGAGAAACGGGTTTCAGGCGGCTCGCGCCAGAACCTCGTTTCTGATCGGAAGCGTGAGCCGCCGTTCGCAGCAGAGTTTCAGGAGTTCAAGGTCGTGCGTGATCACAAGCACCGCCTTTCCCTCCTTCGCCATCGATTCCAGCGCCCGGGCAATCCGCCGCATGTTGACGCCATCAAGCCCCGAAGTCGGTTCATCGAGAATGATCACGTCAGGATCCTTCGCGAACGCGAGCGCGATCACGAGACGCTGCTTCTGACCTCCCGAAAGTGACTGGGGGTGGCGCTCCGCAAGCGACTCAAGGTGAAAGAGCGAGAGAAGCGGCAGCGCGTCTTTCCGTTCAGCCGGGCGTCCGGCCGCGGCAAGCGACGACATCACTTCGCCAAGCACGGTCTTCATGTGAAGCTGGTGATCCGCGTTCTGCAGCACGATCGACACCGAGGCGAGAAGCGTCTTCGCGTCAGCCTGTTTGCCGCCAAGCAGGAACCCGCCCTTCACGGGCTTCGCGAGCCCAGTGAGAAGACGGGCGAGTGTCGTTTTCCCAGCGCCGTTATGGCCGATCACCGCGGTGATCCCGGGGTGAATGCCGAACGTCGCGTCATCAAACACAGGGGCCTTCCCCTTGTAGGCAAAGGTAACGGCGTCCGCCGCGAGCACCGGGCGGCCCGATGCCTCCTCGTTTCTCGGCAGCGTCTCCCGGACATCCGGCACCGCGGCGGACCGGAGGCCATAGCGGCGGCAGAGTTCCGGGGTCAGAATCGAGAAATCCCCCTCTTCCGCCATCCGCCCGTCCTCCATCACGATCACGCGGTCCACGGCTCCGGCGAGCCAGTAGAGACGGTGATCCACGACGAGGATCGCCTTCCCTTCCTTCTTCAGCCGGATGATTTCAGAGGCGAGCGCCTCGGTTGACTCCGGGTCGAGATTCGCGGTCGGCTCATCGAAAATGAGCGCCTTCGGGTCTGTCATCGTGATGGATGAGAGACCGACCTTCTGCTTTTCGCCTTCAGAGAGCTCGTGGATCGATGAGGACAGCACGCGGCCGATACCGAACCGCTTCACGGCGTCTTCGATCTTCCGGCGGATGCCTTCCCGAGGCGTTCCCCGCCACTCTTCCGCGAACGCGAGCTCATCCTCGACGTTCAGCGCGAAGAACTGGTTCTCCGGGTCCTGGAAAAGCGTCCCGCAGTCAGCCGCGATCTCAGGAAGCGTGCGGCTCGCGTTCGGTATCCCCGCAACATGGATGCTGCCCGTCACCTTCCCGCCGTAGTACCCGGGGGCGAGACCGTTGATCAGACGGATCAGCGTGGTTTTTCCGCAGCCGCTGACACCCGTCACAAGAACCGCTTCGCCAGGCTTCACGTCGATTGAAATATCTGTCACGGCGTCCCGCCCCGTGAAGGGATAGCGGTACGTAACGTGATCAAGCGAAATCAGGGGTTCCATCTCTTTCTCGTTTCTCATCGGTGAGGCCCTCGCACAGCACCCGGGAACGCGATTTCAAGCGCGATCGCCGCGGCAATCACGAGAATCGTCGTGACCATCAGCCAGGTATCCGCGCGGCTCCAGACCGATTCCCGATAGGGGGTCATCCGGGCACGGAGCCCAAGTCCCTTCATTTCAGCCGCGATGCCGAGTTCGTCGGACGTTTTAAGCGTCCGGAAGAGAATCGGGGAAAGAAGAAGCCGCATCGCGAAGAACGGATGAATCACGCACGCCACGGGGCCCAGTTTCCAGCCGCGGATCCGGACCGACTCCCAGACCTGGCGGATATCGTTCGCGAAGGTCGGAATAAAGCGCAGCATGACAGCCGCCGGGAGATAAATGCAGAACGGCAGCCGCATCGACTGCAGCGCCCCGAGCACCGACTGTATCCGGGTCGAGAAGGCGAGCGGAAGAATCACGTTCATCATCGTGAGACCGCGGAGGAACGGGATCGAGAGGCTCTTCATATCGAGGCCGCGCGCCATCGCGGGGAAGAAATGGGCGAGCACCATCGCGCAGCCGACCGACATCGCCATCATGAGCGCCATGAGGATGTAGGCAGCCGCCGACACTTTCCAGCGCCGGGCACTCGCGAGGTAGACCGCTGACGCAGCGAAAAGCGCGAACTCAGCCCAGAACCCCGAGAACGCGATCGTCGCCGCGGCCGCGGCCGCCGTCACCGCCATCTTGGATCGGGCGTCGAGCGACGTGAGCCACGTCCTCTCTCCGGCGCTAAGACTGAATGATCCCTGCATGACGCAATTCCTTAACCACCCGGGCTCCGGTGAAGAGCCCGGCAAATGAACCGATGTAGCCGATCGCCACAAACGGCACGACCATCCAGACAAGGGCCGGCGTTTCGCGGGCGAAGAGGAATGAGACCCCGAGCGACAGGACTTTCGCCGCGAAATCCGAGACCCCAACCCCCGCGAACACACCGAACCGGCTTTTCGGGCCTCCCGCGAGACGCATCGCGCCTTCACCGAGAAGCGCCGCGGCGAACGCTGTCGGAATCAGCGTGACACTCCCTCCGAGGAGAATGAGGCTGATCAGCATGTTCACCGTGGTGAAGAGAAGCAGCGTCCACTGCTTCCTCACCTTGTAGAGCATCACAACGACGAGCGTCGTGAAAACGAGATTTTTCAGCAGCAGCGTTGCGGGATTCATGCCGCCCCGGCCAGTGCGATGAGAAGCGAGGTGAGCTTCGCCGCGGCCGCAAAAATGCCGATCGCGACGAGCTCACGCGCGGCCCAGTAACGGGGCCGCGGGGCGTCGGGGAGCCTTCCCTTCCCGAAAACCGCGGTGTTCATCATGAAAGCCGCACTCCTCTCTTAGAACTTCGCCGTAAGCTTCAGGTTCAGGTGCCGCTCAGCTTCCCAGGTGGAAGTGTTGTAGCGGTAGCCCTTATTGAAGATGTTGATTACTTCAGCGGAGAGCTGATACGCGCCCTGCTTCCCGAACTGGTAGCCGACCGCGAAGTTCGCGGTCGTGAAACCGGCGGTCCGGGTGGTTACGCCGGTCGTACGCGAGTAGCTCTTCGTTTCGTTCTGGCTTCGGGCATAAAGATCCGTGGTGAGCGTGCCGCCCGGGACCGCGAAAGCCGTACGGACACCGTAACGGGCCCAGAACTCAGGCGTGCCGCTCTGGTAGGTGGAGTAATCACCCCACTCAAGCTGACGGCGCATCCAGGTGAGCGAGAGATAGGGCTCAATATGTTCCGTCGCCTTCCAGGAGGCAGCGAGTTCGAGACCGCGGGTCTTTGCCTTATCGGCGTTGACATAGCGGCTGTTGACGCCGTCCGCGAGGTATTCCGTCGTGATGTAGTTCTTCGCGTCGGAATAGAACGCCGCCGCGTCAATCACCACCGGGCCGTTATTGAAGCGGGCACCGACCTCAAAGTTATTCGACGTCTCAGGCTTCAGATCCGGGTTCCCGTAAAGGGTTCCCTGACCGCCCATCGAGGTCGCGAGATAGCGCTCCTGAAGGATCGCGGCACGGAACCCCTGAGACCAGGTCGCGCGGAGCGCGAGGTTATCGATTCCCTTCCAGATGAGACCGGCATTAAAGACCGCGCGGCTGTTGTCGCTCGACCCCGTGTCACCGGCGGACCCATCATCCACATTCACATACTCTCTATTGATCGTTCTGCGCGGCATTGTGATGCGGGTGTAACCGTTTTTCGACGCCGTCGCGGTATTCATTTCGGAATCCACCCACGTGTAGCGGACACCGTAATTCGCGGTGAGATCCCAGGGGAGCTGCGTCTCCATGGAGGCGAAAACTGCGTGGACGGTTTGCTTCCCTTCATTCACGCGGTCCGTCGTGTAATCCATGTCGGACGACATGCCGGGGCCGAGGGGCTGCTTCATCACCATGTGAACGCCGGTATCCGCGGAAAGCTTATCCTGCGAGTATTCGTAGCCCGTGATCAGGAAATTGCGCGCTCCGAGCTGCCAATCCATCTGGATCGAGGTGCCGAGGGTCTTCACGCGGTTATCCGCCGTGTTGTCCATCGTCATCCCCTGGCTCACATGGTTCAGCATTTCCTTGTCGTTCTTCTGCCAGTAGCCGTCCCAGCGGACGCGGGAGAGGTACTTCGAGAGGTTCTTCCCTTCAGCGAAAAGCCCCACCTTGTCGCGGCGCCACTTCGGCACATCAACCGAGAAGGCGTCCGGTGACATTCCGAAAACACCCCCGTGGATTGAGGAGTCAAACGTATCTGCCGTGAGACCCGCGGTCCAGTGATCAGTGATGTCGTAAGCGAGATAGAGACCGCCCGACTTCGCGCGGAAATTCGTGTTTTCCTGCTTTCCGTAGGGAGTGCGGATATCGCCATGGCTCTCGTAGCTGCCATTCAGCCGATAGTGGAAACCGTGGGTGGAGCCCGAAATCGTCGCGCCTTCGCTTAAACCGCGGCCAGCGCCGTTGTAACCGATCGACGCCTCGGCTTCAAAGGGCTTATCGCCCCCTTTCTTCGTGATGATATTCACGGCGCCGCCGATCGCGTCAGAGCCGTATAGAACGGAGGCCGGTCCCTTGATCACTTCGATACGCTCGATCTCCGTCGGATCAATGAGGATCGGAGCGCCGGACATCGACTTATGCTCCGAAATCTTCTGACCGTCGATCATCACGAGCGTACGAAACGCGTCCTCACCTCGGATGCTGAGGCGCTTCAGCCCCTGCGTTCCGTCATTCATGATCTGAACGCCCGGAATGTCTTCCAGGAGCTCGCCCACCGTCCGGGCCGAGGACCGGCGGATGTCGTCCGACGTGATGACGGAGACGCTCATCGGAACGTCTTCCAATTCCTGCGCGACACGGCTCGCGGTCACAACGACTTCACCGGTTTTTTCCGCGGTTTCAGCCGCTCCGGCGGCTGTCGCGAAAGCCGCGGCGGTGAGCGCGGCGATGAGCGTGAGATGATGCTTTCCTTGCATTTGTTATTAATTCCCTGCTGGAATAGAGATCCCCTTCACGGGGTCCCGTCACTTTGAGGCTGAGGCGAGAAGATCCATCAGCGCCTGGGTAAGACGTCCCTGCCAGAACTGGCCGGAGACGGTTAGCTGGTAACGGCTGCCATCGGGTTCAATCAAACCGGCTTCAAGCCAGTTCTCAATCGCCGGGCGCCAGAGTTCAGAGAAGGCGATCGGGTAAAGACGCTCGAGCGCCGCCGGGTCAAGGTAATTCAGTTCCGTCTGCTCGTTCAGCGCCCGGGCCTCATTCCAGAAGCGGCCGGAGGCGGTAATCATGGCAACCGGCTTTTCGCCCGCCGCGACAGACGCCTTCCACTCGTCCACATTCCGGTTCACCATGTAGCCGTAACCCGACACCGTGCCGCCGGCACCGGGGCCGAAGGCGAGGCAGTCCGTGCGGCCCTTCGCGAAGTAGTTGTAGAAATTCCGTTCGCGCGTCGCGCGGGCCCAGTGGCTGATCGAGAGACGCTTCCAGTGAGAGGCCTCCATCGCGCGGATGCTTTCCGCGAACATCAGGCCCCGCATTTCGGAGTCCGGCCCCGCGGGAAGCTTTCCCTTCTCGATATAGCGGTAGAGGGGAGCGCCCGGGAAGACGCGGAGCTGATAGCAGTCCGCGCCGTCAAGCCCGAGCTCCGCGACCATCCGGAGGTCTTCCTTCCAGGTTTCAAGTGTCTGATAAGGGAAGCCGTAGATCAGATCCACGACCACCGCGGCCTGGTTGTAGCCCGTCAGGCGCTCAAGCTGCCGCACAAGCTCTTCCTTCGTGGAACGGCGGCCGACCGCCTGACGGATCTTCGTGTCAAACGTCTGGACACCGAGCGAAAAGCGGTTCGTCCCGCCCTCCATGCAGGCCTCCATCCGGTCCGGCCCGAAGTTTGAGAGACGACCTTCAAACGTAATCTCGCAGTCGTTCGCGAGCGGCAGATTCTTCTTCACCGCGCGGATCAGCCGCACGATGTCCGAAGCTTCGAGCGCGGTCGGCGTGCCGCCGCCGAAATACACCGCTTCAAGCGGCCGTCCAGTCTGAACGTTGCGTTTGTTCCAGAGCTCCAGCTCCCGGATCAGGAGATCCGTGAACGCGCGGCTTTCTTCCGCGTTGCGGTAAGGCTTGATATAGAAGAGACAGTAGAGGCATCGGGTCTCGCAGTACGGCACGTTGATATAGGCAACCGTCCGGCGGCCCCGGACCGTATCGGCGATTTCTTCAATACGGACCGCGAGCTCCTCATCCGGCACAAGACTCGCGCTCATCCCTGCGTGCGTCATGATCTTCGGGTCAAACGCGTCGCGGAGCGGATTTCCGGTGACCCGGGCACGCCACGACGCTTCTTCCGGGCTTCCTCCACGCTTCATCACGTGGACCGGCCTCTTCATTTCCATCGTTTTTCCTGTTCAATCAATGATTTGCGACTGGCGGAACGAATCTCACCCCGCCCATGTACCCGTAAAGATATACTTCATATCTTTGTTTGTCAATGATAATTATTATCATTGTCATTATCATTAACTTTGTAAGAGACGATGCCAGACGCTGTTTTTCCCCGGAATCCAACTGTTCCGGCTCAAAAAAAGCCCCGCAGTCCTGCGGGGCTTCAGGGTTTTTAAGAGACCGGTTTCAGGATGAAACGATTCTCACGCGGTTATCAGGCGCGGCCGAATACCTTTTCGAGATGCGCTTTCAGGCGCTCGATATCGGACTCGAGCGTCGGATTCTTGATCACGTCATTGCACATGAAGGACGGAAGCGGCTTGAGACCGATAAACTGGTTCGCCTTATGGAGACCGAAGAACGTGGCGTCGATTCCCTTCCCTTCGAAGAACTCATCCGGGGCGAGGAAAGCGTTCAGCGGCGCGTTCCAGGTGGAGCTGATCATGTAGCGGCCCTTCAGCTTGCCGCCGGTTCCGTAATTGACGGCCGGATTCTCATGGTGACGGCCGTCGCCCGTGATCATCGCGGGGCCCCCAAACACATCGTCTTCGTATGATTTCAGAGCAGCCGGGGCTTCCATCCACCAGGCAGGCGTCTGATAAATCACCGCGTCGAGCCACAGGTACTTCGCCACCTCATCCTCGGTTTTCCAGCCGTCCGCAAGCCGCGTCACCTGCACTTCGTGCCCGAGGCTTTCAAGCGTCGCCTTCTCGATTTCAGTGAGACGATGGTTAAGCGCACCGCCATTTCCACCCTTAAACGGCATGCCGGCGTCGACAATCAGAATCTTCATTTTGTTTTATTCCTTCGTTGCTGAGAAAGGAACCGGTTTTATAGGTTCCCGCGAATAGTTTTCGTCACGAATTCTACTTTCGCACTCAGGAAGCGTGAGGCTTTAAGGTCTGAAACGCCCACGTTTTGTCTCCAAATGCAGAAATGCCGCCCCGACTGTCAAAAGGCGGACTTTTTCCTCCTCCGCTGGATGTATAGATATCGATGAAAGCTATAACCAGATATGAAAACAAAATATTGGAAATAACCAGAGCGTTTTCATAAACTTGAATCACAGGGGCAATAGCCCTCAGATTATTAAAAGAACAGAGGAACCTTTATGAACAAGCGTAATTTTCTGAAGTGCGCGGCGCTTGCCGCCGCTCCCCTCGGACTCCCGGCCGCCGCGAGTGCTGCCGGGTCCTCGGCCGCGGTGCCGTCTGACACGCCGGCGCTCACGTCCGGCTGGGACAAGGTCTTTCCTAAGAACCCCAATGTGGACCATAAGAAGATCACCTTCAAGAATCGCTACGGCTTCACGCTCGCGGGAGACCTCTACACCCCGAAAGGCGTGAAAGCGGGAGTTGAGCTCCCCGCGATCGCGGTTTCGGGGCCGTTCGGCGCCGTTAAGGAACAGAGTTCCGGGCTCTACGCGCAGGAAATGGCGTCGCGCGGTTTTGTCACGCTCGCCTTTGATCCCTCCTGGACCGGCGAAAGCAGCGGCCTCCCCCGCAATATGGCGTCTCCTGACGTGAATACCGAAGACTTCAGCGCCGCGGTTGACGCGCTCGGTATCCTCCCGATCGTCGATCAGAAACGGATCGGCATTATCGGGATCTGCGGATTCGGCGGCTTCGCGCTGAACGCCGCCGCGATGGATACACGCGTACGCGCGGTCGCTTCTGTTGTGATGTACGACATGAGCCGCGCGATGGGCTGGGGTGTCGGCGCGGGGCGCGACCGCTACACCGAAGCGGACCGCCGCGCCGTGAAGGCGTTCCTGAACGAAAAGCGCTGGGAGGACGCCGCGAAGGGCTCGATTCCGCCCGGCGGCCACGATCTCCCGGTGGATAAAGCGGGGCGCGTCACGCAGGGCGACCGGATCCTTCCTGAAACGCTCCCGGAAAATCCAGATCCGGTTCTGAAAGAGTTCTTTGATTACTACCGGGTGAAGCGCGGTTTCCATCCCAGGTCCGTCAATTCGACGAGCGCCTGGTGCCGCACGATGCCGCTCTCCTTCATGAATATGCCGCTTCTCACCTATATCAAGGAGATTTCGCCCCGCCCTGTTCTGATCATCACGGGCGAAAAGGCTCACTCCCGGTACTTCGCGGAAACGGCCTTCCGGAACGCCGCTGAGCCGAAGGAACTCGTGATCATTCCGGGCGCGAACCACGTGGATCTCTACGATCGGAAGGAACTCATTCCGTTCGCGAAGCTCGAAAGCTTCTTCACGAAGAACCTCGCACCTTCCGCAGCTTCACGGTAGACTTTGGATGGATAGCGGCGATGCAGGTTCGCTGCTCTGGATGAAAATGGAGGCAGCAGGATGGCTGACTTTAGAGATCGAAGCGCCATGCTTCTCGAAGAGCTTCTCGACTCGGGTTTCCGGGTGGAAGATGCCGAGCGGCTCCGTGACCTTCTGACGGTCGGCTGCCGCAATTCCGCGATTGAGGAGCTGAAGGAGAAACGTGAGTCGCTCCTTCGGTCGCTTCACGAGAAGGAGTCGTCGATCGACTGCATCGACTCCGTCCTCTATAAGATCCGCCGGGGTGAGCTCTGAGAAGAACCCCGCGGCCGCTTGAAAAAAGCAAAGCCCCGTTCTGAAACGGGGCTTTCTGTTATCTCGCCGGACGGGCGCCAGGCCGCTCCGGATCCTCTTTCAGGGCTTCCGCAGCCGCGTCTCTCGCCGCCGCTTCAAACTCGCGCTCCAGATCCGCTTTCAGCACTTCGAGCAGCCGGGTCGCCGCGGGCGTAAACACCTGATACTTCCGCCAGATGATCTTCATACCGCTTGTCTTCGCCGGCACGATCGGCCGGAAGCAGAGGTCTGAGGCCGGGCAGGTATCAATCAGGTGATCAAACACCACGGCGTACCCAAGCCCCTCACGCACCATGATGCCGGCGTTATAGGCGAGGTTGAAGGTCGCGACAATATTCAGGCGATCCGCGGTGTCTCCGAGCCACCGTCTGAGATCCTGCTGCAGACCCTGACGGGAGCAGATCAGCGGGTGAAACGGCAGATCCTCCACCGGCACCGCTTTCCGGATCGCGAGCGGCGCGTCACGCCGCATGACAAGGCCCCAGCGGTCCTGACCAGGAAGGTCGAGGTAGTTGTACTTCGAGAGATCAGCGTCATTCACAATGATCGCGAAGTCGAGGAGCCCTTTATCAAGCTTTGCCGTGATGTCATCGGCGTCCCCGCTCACAAAGTCCGGGCGGATTCCGGGATACCGCTCATGAAGCCGCTTCACCGTGCGGGCGAAATACTTGATCGAGTCGGACTCCGCCGCCCCGATCGAGACGCTGCCGGAATCGAGGTCATTCAGGGCCCGGAACTCCTCCTCAGTCTTATCGACGAGCGCCAGGATATCCTCGGCCCGCTTTCTGAGAAGCATGCCGGCGTCGGTGAGCCTGATACTGTAATTCGTTCTCTCGTACAGCTTCCGCCCGAGCTCTTCCTCGAGGTCCTTCAGCTGTTTGGAAAGCGTCGGCTGGGTCACAAACAGCCGCTCAGCCGCCCGCGTCATATTGCCTTCGCGGGCCATTGTCACGAAGTAGCGAAGCACCCTGATTTCCATTGCGGCCTCTTGTGGACCGTGATGCCGTTTGTCTCACGGCATCCCTTTGAAAAAATTATAAACCTGTCAGGGTCTTGCCATAGACCACGCTTATGACTGAGCACAGTTATTGAGGATGTTCAAAACTGTTTCCCGCCATTAATTGACAACTTTTAAACCAAGTTTAATTTAGTTAACTTTTTAAGGCGAGGTTCTGCTTTTTCGTTGATCGATCAACCAAAACTAAACTTTTATTTAAAACAAAATCAGCAGGATAAGAATAGTTAGCCGAATAAATGGAACACAGAGGTGATCCGGCAGCGAACCTCCGGCGGCTTCTCATCCGACGCGCATTCAGGTACTCTGAAAATCAGTTTCACGGCATTAAAAATCAGGTTTTTGTTTAAACGACATTTATGTGACCCTTCTTATGCGTCACAAAAACCGATAAAAATGCCTTATTTTCAGCTATGTTGGCTATGCCGCTAATATTTTTCAATTACAAAATCGGAAATATCCGGAATCCCTGTTTTACAAACCGATATTTGTAATACCAAATTATTCCAGTCAATAGCTAAAAGCCATAACTTCCAATTAATTATTACTTATTGGAATAGCGAAATCCGGCTTCGCCGGGATTTCTGCTAAATCTTCTCATTTAAGGCCTCGCAAAGCCTTCCGGACAAAAAAATAACCCGCTTTCACACCGGATTTGACCCGGAAGATGATAATTCCATTTAACCGGGCTGAAAAGTGGTTGTCAGTAATTTACCAGAGTCAATGGCCCGGATAAAGAGGAGGCAGGTGTCATGACAGATTTCATCCGGTTTACGGCAGGCGGCAGAACCTTCAAGGTGGAGCTAGCGGATACGCCGGCCGCGCGGGCTTTCAGGAAAGTGCTTCCGGCGAAACTCCCGATGCTCGAGCTGAACGGGAACGAAAAGTACTTCCACTTCAGGGACCGTACGTTCCCGGCAGCACCCGCGGTGCACGCCAAAGCGGGAGACGTGATGCTGTATCAGGATGACTACGTCGTGATCTTCTATATGACGCCTGAAAACTCCCCCTACACCTACACCCGGATCGGCCGTATTACGGACACAAAGGATCTGATCCGCGCGCTGGGAAGCGGGAATGTCGATGTGTCGTGGGAGTAGCCGCGGTTTATTAAGCCAGAGAAGTGTACTGAATTCACCTTTTTCTGCTTAAACATCGCAAGAGAAAACCGTGCATTCCTTTGAAAGAACGCACGGTTTCTTTTTGAACTGAAATTCAGGCGCGGTTTATTACCGGGCGGGTCCCCAGGCTCCGGGGCCGGGGCCTGGAGCCGGACGGGGTGCCTGGCGGGGGCCAGGCGGCGGAGGCGCGAACCGGGGATCCGGCGCGGGCTTCGGAGGACGGGGCGGATGACCGAATTCCATCCGCTCAAACGTCTGCCGCTGCGGCTGATCGAAATGCGACACCATGCGGCGGCGGGTAAGCGCCACGCGGTCAAGATCGGTCGCGAGAACCTGCGCGAAATGCGCCTGCTCGTCCGCGAGCGCCTGATGATCCGGCGCGTTTCTAACACGGCGCCAATGCTCATGGCGGTCAACCGCGAGCTGCCGCTGCGCGGCGATCCAGGAGTCGAACGTCGGCTTCTGATACGGACGGATCCGGAGCGCCTCAGCAATATGACGCCCCATCCAGTCCACCTGTTCAGGGGTCGCGTTGCCCCAGCCCGGCATCGCCGGAGCGGGAGCCGGTCCCGTCCCGGGCTGTCCGGGAGGCGGAGGGGGCGGCGGGGTCATTCCCGGTCCCTGCTGCGCAATTGCGGCAAGCGGCAGCGCCGCAAGCCCTAAAAGCATCAGTCTGCGTTTCATATCGTTCGTCCTTCCTGCTTTTCTGCAGGAATTGGATGAGGATCCGGTGCCCCGAGAGAATGACGGGGAGATCCTCATCTCGTGCTTTCGAGCGAACCTCAGTGGCAGCCGCAGGCGTGGAACGCGTCCGGATTATTCACGAGTTTCCCCGTGAGGAATCCGCGGACCGCCTCGTCAGCGTTTCCGGAAGCGCCCGCGATGAGATTCAGATTCATCGACTCAAGAGCGCTCACTGCGCCGAAACCAATTCCGCCGCAGATCACGGTTCCCACGTTGAGGTCCGCGAGGAGCCCTGCCATGGCAGCGTGTCCGGATCCCGTGGCCGGCACTTCCTGCACCTGAATCACTTTGCTGTTCTCCACGTCATAGACGCGGAAAGCCGGAGCGTGACCGAAGTGCTGGTAGATTTCGCCGTTTTCAACCGGAATTGCAATACGCATTGTCTTATCTCCTTATTGGAAGGGCCCGGAAAGAGTTCCCGGATCCATCCGTTTCCTGAGGGGTCGGACGGCAGCATTCAGGTTCCCCGCACCCGGGCAGGCGATCAGCTCGGAAATTTTCCGGTGCGGTCCCTGTCCATCTCGGGTAATAACGATTATAGGAAGCGGGGCTTCCGTAAATCGTTAAGAAAACTCCATCCATTGCTACAAAAAACTCTGAACCGTAATAAAAACGAAAGTCCCGGATCCGGCCCGTTATCGGGACCTGAATCCGGGAGCTCTGAGCATAACCGTTATAGGCGTCGCGCGGGAGGTCAGACTGACCGAGCGCGGTGCCATCTGATCATGCCGCTCAGAACATACCCATACGCTTTTCGTTAAGCGAAATGAAGATGTTCTTCATCTGGGTATAGGCAAACAGAATCGAGAGATAGGTCTCGCGGCCGATACCGGACTGCTTGTAGCCGCCGAACGGGGCGTGAGCCGGCAGTTCGTTATAGGTGTTCACCCACATACGGCCGGTGTGAACGCCGCGGGCCACACGGATCGCGCGGTTGATATCCTGCGTCCAGACAGCGCCGCCAAGACCGTAGACCGAGTCGTTCGCGATCGCGAGCGCTTCTTCTTCGGTGTGGAACTTGATCACCACAGCGACCGGTCCGAAGATTTCTTCCTGCGCGACGCGCATATCGGGGGTCACATCGCCGAGCAGCGTCGGAGCCATGAAGCAGCCCTTGTCGAGACCGTCTTCCGTCAGACGGCGGCCGCCGGTAATAACGGTAGCGCCCTCTTCCTTACCGATATCGACATAGCTGAGAACCTTCTTCAGCTGACGCTCATCAACGAGAGCGCCGACCTGCACGCCTTCTTCCCACGGACGGCCCACCTTCACAGCCTCGAATTCCTTCTTCAGGGCAGCGATGAACTTGTCATAGATCGTGTCCTGAACGAGGATGCGGGAGCCGGCGCAGCAGACCTGGCCCTGATTGAAGAGGATGCCCATCTGAGCACCTTCGAGCGCCTTATCAAAGTTGCAGTCGTCGAAGATGATGTTCGCGGACTTGCCGCCGAGTTCGAGCGTCGCCGGGATGATGCGCTTCGCAGCGGCAAGACCCACATTGCGGCCCACTTCGGTGGAACCGGTGAAGGCGAGCTTCGCGAAGCCCGGATGCTCAAGGATCGCCTGGCCAGCCACGCGGCCGGAACCCGGGAGAACGTTCACGACGCCGGCCGGAAGGATGTCCTTCAGGAGCTTCGCGAGTTCAAGAATGGAGAGCGGCGTGTCAGAAGCCGGCTTGATCACTACCGTATCGCCGGCAGCGAGCGCCGGGGCGAGCTTCCAGCAGGCCATCAGGTACGGGAAGTTCCACGGAATGATCTGACCCACAACGCCGAGCGGCTCGTGAAGCACGAGGGAGAGCGTGTTTTCGTCAATCTGGGCGGCACGGCCTTCGGCGGCGCGCAGAACGCCGGCGAAGTAGCGGAAGTGATCGGCACCGGCCGGAATATCGATATTGCGGGTCTCACGGAAGGGCTTGCCGTTATCGAGCATTTCCACCGTGGCAAGACGCTCAACGTTCGCGTCGATCGCGTCCGCGATCTTCAGAAGCAGAGCGGCACGCTCAGCAGGCGACGTCTTGCTCCAGGTCTTGAACGCTTCAGTAGCGACCTTGACCGCGCGGTCCACGTCTTCCGGGGTCGCGGCAGACACATCGGCGAGCTTTTCGCCGTTTGCCGGACACACGGTCGCGAAAGTCTTTCCGTCAGAGGACGGCACGAATTCGTTATTGATGAATAGACCGTAGGACGCATCACAAATGTTGTTCATAAACACTCCTCATGTTAAGCGGGGTCCGCTCTTCCCCTGCCCTGGAGCCGCGCGGTGACCGCGCTCACTCCGCCGGCATCCCGGCTAAGAGCTAGTGGCAAACCCTCAATTAGACGATACTACTCCGTCTTTTCTCAAATGTCTGAAACGATTCTAGGCAAACTGGAAAAAAGTGGGAGGCCTTTTTCCGTGACTAAAAAAGGGGACATGTGCTTAGATCAATAATGCGGTTTCCTTAATTTTTTCTTAATTTAAAACAGAGATGTAACACGAAATGAAATAAGTGAAAATCCTTAAGGCGTAATGAATTTCCGTCTTCGGAGCGTTTTCGGCGGCTCCCCGACGCAGCCCTCCAGGCCCCGTCAGACGGGGATTTTTTGCATTTGAGAATCATTAGCAATCAATAACTTCCGACAGCCGACTGACCCCGGCGGATGTTTTCCCTGCTGTCAAAAACTGTCCCGCTCCTACCAAATTTAGGGTAGTCTCACTTCGTTGAAAAGTTTTCTGACACAGATCCGCTGAACCCGTTATGGCTGAGAAGAAGATTTCCGCAAAATCAGAACCCCGGTCCCGCCGCAGGGGCGGCCCGGAGACGGACTCTCTCGTTCAGATTCTCCTCAACTCCTACAAAGGGTCGGATGCCGGGCTGCCGCCTGAGCTTGAAACCCTGAAAGAGGAACTCCAGGGAGAACTCGATTCCCCGCGGCTCCTTAATCCCGGAAAGCCTCTCGATCATCACTCCATGGGCCTTTTTCCCCAGATCGAAAAAGAAGCGTACCGGCTCTCTCGGAGCGGAAAAACAGATACTGAAATCCACGACTCCATACTGTCCCGCCACGGCACCCGGGTGACGCGGGAATTTATTGAGGCCGCGGTCGGGAAACTGCAAAGCGGCGCGGATCTATGGAGCGAGGGACCCGTGCCGGAGACGCTTCCCATCCTCTTCATCAAGCCCATCAAAGTGCGGAAGCAGGACGGCGGCCGCGTGACCGAGCTCCTCGCGGCACTCGCCTTTTCGTTTGATAAGAAGGGCGTTCCGGTATCGCTTGGCGGCTGGATCGCCGGAAACGCGATTGAGCTTCCGAAATCGGTTTTCACGTCGCTTCGTGTCCGGGGGCTCATGGACGCCGCTTTTATCGCCGTGCCGCCCGACGACACGGAGCCCTTCTGGTCTGACGCGGCGCAGCGTTTCTTCCCGCAGGCCACGATCATCCAGGATCTGTCCGCCGTGTTTTACCCGCTCACGTTTCCCTTCGCGAAGATCAGCAAGGCGCGGTTCACAAAGGAACGGCACCGGATCGCCTCCGCCGTCACGGAGGAAGACTGGGGAGAGGCGAGCGGCACACTGAACACCGCGGCAGCTGACTGGGGACAGGTGAATCCCGCGCTCGGAGCCGCGCTTCACTTCGCGATTCCGGTCCTCCTCTCACTCTTCTCGCTTCCCGCCCCGATCCGGCGCGCGGTGCTTCAGGGAATCGATATGCACCCGATCGCGGATGAGATGATCGCTCAGGAGAAATTCCGTCAGACCGGGCTGCGGGCAGACCCCATGAAGCGGCTTTACTTCGCACAGCTGCACAGCGAACCCGACTGGGCAAAGCCCGTCACACGGTTCAGCCAGGTGCTCCGGGAAATCGGAAAACTTTCCAACGGTTCCTGATGTCTTCCGCGGCTCCCGCTCCCGGCCATAAAAAATGGGGTGCGTTCTGATCACTCACCTGTTCAGAACGCACCCCGCGCTCAGCGGCCTCTCAGGGCAAGCAAGAGACCGCTTCACTCAAAAAGCTTCCGAAGGCCTGACCACCATCAACCTCCTCCGAAAGCGTTCCCCCTGGAAAGCCCAGGGTTCGGAAAAATCCCAGAGCTTTCAGCTGTGCGGCCAGCGTCCGGTCCGAACGGGTCGCCGGGAAGGGCCGCATTTCCTGCGAACGAAAAATCAGGAATTTGCCGTCCTGGACACCGCGATCGCGACTTCGGTCGGCACCGGTTCGGAAGCCTTCACGGGCTTCTTCTCAGACTTCGGTTCCGGCTGAGCGGCTGCCTGAGGCTCCACCCCGGCTTCAGTCTGCGGAACAGCGTCTTTCGCCGCTTTCTCCGCCTTCTTCGCCTCCTGGCGGGCTTTTTTAGCCGCTTTCTCAGCCGCCTCACGGTCCGCCTTCTCAGCCTTCTTCGCGGCTTTCAGGCGCTCCTTTTCCTTCTCTTTCTCTTCACGCTCAAGCTCCGCGAGAACCTTTTCGTTCTTCTTCGCCTGACGGGCGGCGGCCTTTTCAGCCGCGCGGCGCTCCTCACGTTCCTCGAGATACTCCATCAGTTCGTCAACTGTCGCGAAAACATCATGCGGCTCGTCAACCACCTTGCCTTCGATATGCTGCTTCGCGACCTGCGCGAGGAACAGCGTGAGTCCGGTTTCGATCGAAAGCCCTGCCTCACGGAAAGCCTCTTCCGCCGCGTCATAGAGGTCATGCTCCAGCTTGAAGCGGATTTCAGCGCGACCATGCTTCTTTGTCATAATTTCGTTTCCTTATTCACAAACGGTGCGGAGAGTCTCACAGGGGTATCAGCCATCATGGCGGATCCCGTCACAGCGCCCCTTCGGGTGCCAGGGAAAACCGGGCGGCCCGAGTTTTCAGGGACAGCCGCCGAGTGCGCTTCATTCAGCACATCGAGCTTTTCCTTCCGGCACACCTGATTCAGGTGCCACTGCAGCGTCACCACAATTTCGTAGCGGTTAATGAGTTCCCGGACAAACTGCACGAGGACGAGGTAGAGCTCGGAGCCGCGAAGCGACAGACCAAAGCGGTTCACGTCGGAAAGCACCGCCTCCTGGCTCTGATCCACAAGCTCAGAGAGGTTCTTCATCCGGGTGTGCAGCGGTGTGAGGTCGCCGCCCACCTTGCAGAAGGCCGCCACATCGCGCCGCGCCGCATCCACTTCAACAGAAAGCCGCTTCAGGTATTCAGCGAGTTCACCCGTAAAGACCCGGTGACGGTTCGCGACATGGTCCCGCGTGAGAGTCGACGTGCGGACAAGGGTACGGGCGATTTCACGCATGCCGGTGAAGCTGCGGTAGTAGAAGTACTTCGCATCGCTGTCCGCGCGGTCCGTCGGATGCTTTGCCATCTGGTAGTAAAGCGAGCGCTTTTCGGTGAGCTCATCGAGGCATTCACTTGCGCGGTTCACGACGCGGCGGAGCGTCCGCTCATCGTCATTCAGGAAGCCGTAGACCATCGCGCCGTAGAGTTCAGAGGCGTTATCAAAGTGGCGCGGAATTTCGTGGTCGAGCATCGTGCGGATGCCGTCACGGTCCGTAAGACGGATTCTTTCCTTCTCGGCTTCTTCAACCTTGTTCGGCCAGAAGTTCGTCTTCACGATGACAGCGATCGCGATCACCATCAGAAGGACAGAAACCACTTCGCCGCCCTTAAGCACCAGGGTCGCGGCGATCGCCGCGGCAACGAACGCGGAGAAAGCGGTGACAAACCAGCCGGAAATCACGGTGATCACACCGGACACGCGGTACACAGCCGTTTCACGGTCCCAGGCACGATCCGCAAACGACGACCCCATCGCCACCATGAAGGTCACGTAAGTGGTCGAAAGCGGAAGCTTGAGGGACGTCGCGGACGCGATCAGAATCGCGGACACGATGAGGTTAAGAGACGCGCGGATATAGTCAAACGGGAGCACATCCTCACCCTTCTCTACCGGCTTCGGTTCGAAGCGGCTCGCGAGGAACTTGAGGAACGGCTTCGGGAGGACTGAGGTGAGGAAGGCACCGAACTTCATCGCGCCCTTCACCACGATACGGCCAGGAAGCGTCGCGCCGAACTGTTCCTTTTCGCCCGCGGCGGAGGAGCTGAGGTTCACGGAGGTTTCAATCACGTGACGGGCGCTCTTCGAAGTGAAAAGCGTGATCACCATGATGACACCCGAGAGGAGAAGCAGCGCAGTCGGTGCGGGGATCGCCTGTTCGAGACCCGCCATCGTGAAGGTGGAGGCCGAAGCGCCGGCACCGGCCGCTTCAAAGATGTGAGCGCTGTCGAGCGCCGCGATCGGCACACCGACGAAGTTCACGAGGTCGTTCCCGGCAAACGCGAAGGCCAGAGCGAAAGTACCGGCAAGAATGATGATCCGGAAAACGTTCGTCTTAAAGAACATCATCCCGAGCTGCAGGAGAATCGAGCAGACAACGAAGATCCCGAGCACGAGTTCCGTACCGTAGGCATCGAGGAACGCGAGCACGTCAGGCGTCATGAAGGAAGCGCCTTTCGCCCCCTTCATCACGAGGAAGTAGAAGATCATCGCGAGCGAAAAACCGCCGTAGATGCCGCCGAGCTTCTTGAAGAGACGGTCATAGCGGAAGGTGAAGATCACGCGGGTGATCCACTGCACGATGACGCCTGCGAGGAACGCGACAACGACCGAGACGAGAATCGCGGAAATCATTCCGAGCGCCTTCGAGTCATTGATATAAGCGCCGAACCCAAGAGCGGACTCACCGTTCTGGATCAGACGGTTGATCGCCACACCGGCCGCCGCGCCGAGAAGCTCGAACACGATCGAGACCGTGGTCGAGGTCGGAAGGCCCATCTTATTGAAGACGTTCAGCAGCAGGACGTCTGTCACCATCACCGCGAAGTAAATGGCAATCACGTCAGAGAACGAGAACATCGAGGGATGGAAGACGCCGCTTCGGGCAATCTCCATCATGCCGCCTGAGAACGTCGCGCCGAGCAGCACGCCGACCGCAGCCACGCCGAGCACCACCTTGAAGGGGGCGATGCGGCTGCCGACCGCGGAATTCAGGAAGTTGACGGCGTCGTTACTGACGCCCACGAAAAGGTCCACCGCGGCGAGAATCGCGAGGAACACGAGCAGAACTAGAAAGAATGTATCCATAATGGTGAGTGATGGAAGTAGGAATCTGTTGTCGGAAGCAGGAGATCAGGCCCGTCAGCTGCCAGTCTTTTACTTGCCCATAAAAAACCGGTAAGGCCCGCTCCGCCTCCATTAGCGGTGCTGAGTATGCCGGGCGAATATGTCAGAAAGGCTTCAGCGAGATGACGGTTCCGTGACAGAAATATGACGGAATCATGACAGCGAACGGAATCAATCAGTTACGAAAACTGAATTCGTCAAAAAATGTCTCGGAAATCTGGCCTGAACAGTAAAAAAAGGAACGGCCCCGGCGGAAATCCGCGCTCAGACTCTGATGGCATCCATTCAGAAAGCCGTTTCAGGTATCAGGAGGAAACCACATCATGACAAACGACCGCTGCTGCGCCTGGGGAGCCTCGGGATCCCTCGCGATGCGCGCGTATCACGACACCGAGTGGGGTGTGCCGACGATTGACGAAAAGCGTCTCTTTGAGTTTCTGGTTCTGGAATCCGCTCAGGCCGGCCTCTCCTGGTCCACGATCCTCGGAAGACGTGAGGGATACCGGAAAGCGTTCGCCGGGTTTGATCCGGAAACGGTCGCGTCCTTCGGTGAGGCGGACGTCAATCGGCTGCTCCTCGATCCCGGCATCATCCGAAATCGGATGAAAATCGAAGCGGCGATTACGAACGCCCGGACACTCATTGATATCCGGGAGAAAACCGGGTCCTTTGTCCGCTGGTACTGGAGCTTCACGGATGGATGGCCGATTGAGAACGCGTGGACGGATGAGTCGCAGGTGCCGCCCTCCACACCGTTCTCCGACCGGGTCGCGAAAGAATTCAAGGCGAGAGGATTCCGGTTCCTTGGCACCACGATCCTCTACTCCTTTATGCAGGCAACCGGCATGGTGAATGATCACGTAACGCGCTGCAGCCGGTACAAACCCATACGAGCACTCGGGCTATCGTTCGGAAAAAATATTTCTTCCTCTATAGGCTAGAGACAATACCGAAAGAGTGTCTTTGCGCTAGTCTTTCCATCGAACTGTTTTTCTGTAAGGAGAAAACCATGGAATTCCGTGAAACGCTGGCCCGGCGTCATTCTTCAAGAGCCTATGAGGCGACGCCGGTGTCGGATGAAGCTCTGGACACGATTCTTGCCGCGGGCCGTGCGGCTCCGGTCGGCATGGGGGAATACGGCACTGTGCACCTGACGGTAGTCACCGGAAGCGAAAAAATGGCGGAACTCCGGAAATTCTTCATGGCTTCAGAAAGCCACGACCCGCTTTACGGCGCTCCCGCCTTCATCGTGGTTTCCGCGAAACCCGGCACTGTGGGAACGCTTGACGCCGGCGCGATCATTGAAAATATGCTTCTTGCCGCAGCGGATCTCGGGCTCGGAACCTGCTTCATTGCAGGCTGCCTTCTCGGAACGAAAGACCCCGCGAAACTCCGCTCGATCCTTCAGATCCCTGAGGGATTTGAAGTGAAGTCCGGCATCACGCTGGGACACGCGGCAGACTCTGCTCCCGCGAAGACGCTCACCGAACGCTTCAGCTGCACCCGTCTCTGATCAGAGACTCCCCCAGGAAAATAAAAAAAGAGACTCCGATGACCAATGCCCTGAAGATCGAAACCTTCCCCTACTTCTTCGCGATCGCGAAGATCCGGAATCCCGCCTCTATTAACTGGAAGTCGCCTTTTGTCTTTGTCGGGAAGACGGATGATGAGCTGTCGCTCGTGGCGCTTGAGTCAGAAGTGCCGTCAGACGCCTATCCCGTTGACCGGGGTTACCGCATGATGCGGGTCGCGGGAACGCTCGATATGTCACTCACCGGAATTCTTGCCCGGATCTCCAAGGTGCTCGCGGATGAGGAGATTCCGATTTTCGCGGTCTCCACCTACAACACGGACTATATCCTGGTGAAGAGCCATACCTTCAAAAACGCGGTTCAGGCGCTCAGCCGCGCGGGTTACCTTGTGACGAATGAAATATCCTGAATCCAAAGGAGCGCGGGACTAAAATTTTATCAATCCGGTGAAACCGGCGCGGCTTCTGCCGCCCCGGTTTTTTTCCGCCCTTTGAAAGCCTCCCTCGGAGCTTTTCCTCCGCGATGCATCTTTTTATCGGGACCTTTCCGTCATGGAATTCTCAAGCGCCATTGCTTTCCGTCATTCGATCCGGCATTTCTCAGCCCGCCCTGTTCCGGATCCGGTTCTTCAGGCTATCGCGGAAGACGCGACAAGGGCTCCCTCCCAGCTGAACGGCCAGGACTGGAAGATCTGGATTTCGACGGGGAAGAGTCTCGACGCGATCCGTTCGGAGTTCGACGAACGGAACCGGGCGGGTATCCCGCCTTCGACCGACTTTGCGAACCTCCCGCTCTCGGAGCGCTCGCCCGAAGTCCGGGCCCGGATGGAAGCGGTCGCGGCGGAACGCGAGGCGCTGGGGCTTGAGGCCGACAAACGGGCGAGCCAGGCCGTGCTCTTCCACGCGCCCGCAGTCGCTTTTATCACGATCCCGAAAGTGCATTCGGAATGGATGGTGCTTGACGCCGGGGCGCTTGAAGCGTTTCTGCTTCTTGCCGCAGCATCACGCGGAGTCGGCAGCATTCCGGCCTTTAATCTGGTGCGTTACCCCGATATCGTGAAGCGCGTTCTCGGCATCCCCGATAACCTGATTCTGGCGATTGGGATAGGACTGGGTTACCCGGCGGACTCCCCGCTTAACCGTCTCCGGACGGGCCGCGTGCCGGTGAGTGAGATTCTCACTTTAAAACACTGAAATTACCATTTGGAAAAATACGAAAAGACACTGAAGACCCTGTAATTAGTATCACTGACACTTAAATTACCGTAGATCCGAAAATCTTTATTCCGTGATCAGAGTTCCTGATTTCAGGCCATAAAAAACGGGAGGGGCAACCCTCCCGTTTCTGTATCCGGCGATGCATTTCTGCCCCGTCCGGTTTCTGCCTAATCCTCTTCGCCTGACGATGAATTCACATCCCGGTCGAAACCGGCCTGGAGCGTATCAAGGAAAGACCGGAACCAGACAGACCCGCCCATCCTCGCAAACGTATCCCGCTGCTCGGTGGTACAGCGGATGTGAAGCACCATTTCCTTCGTGTGGAGAGATGCGGGCCGGCCCCGTCTTCGGGACCGAGGGGCGGCTTCAGCCGCCTCTTCCGCATTTTTTTCTTTTTCTTCTTCCTGCTGCATTTCAGACCTCTTATCAGCTTTCCGGGGGGACCGGTCAGCCATTGACTGCCGGTTCATGGTTTTTCTTCAATTTTAATGGTTCAGAAAAAAAAAAGTCCAGTAAAAAAAATAACTCGATCAATAAAAAATCATTTATTCTCAATAAGATCGAGCATAGCTAATAGCATAAAAGAGATACGGAAAATTTATTTTCCGTGATACTTAAATATAATCGTTCTCATCTTTTTTTGTTACTTCAAACGGTTGAATTTAACGAGTTTCGAGAACACGGGGCATTTGGCCCAGAGCCGCACAAAGATTCCGGTCGTGAGAGCGGAAATCACGGTGCCTTCACGCACCCCTTCGATGCGGCCAAGGAAGATGAGACCGAGCACGCAGGCGATCGCGACAAGCGACCAGTCAAAGATCGCTTTCATGCGCCCAAGAGATATTCCGAAGCGTTTCGACGCCTCAATCACGAAGCCGTCGCCCGGGAGCGTCACCGCGCAGCTCGCCCCCTGAAAGACAACACCAAGCGCGAGAAAGGCGTTCCCGAGGAGGTTCTGGGCGATCTTCGCGGCATAAGGTCCCGGCGGAACCGCGGCGAGGGCCCACATGAAGAAATCAATGAGAAAGCCGAAAAGGAGAACAATCGGCACTTGGAGAAGATTCCGGGTGAACTGAAAGCGCTTTCCCATCACGGCCCAGAGGAGCGCGAAGAAAAACACATTGAGACCGATCGACGCGGCACCGAGCGTGAGCGGCGTGAAAAACGTGACCGTATAGGGCGAGGATGAGAGCGGTGTTGTGCCGAGCCCCGCCCGGGTTGTCATCGCGATCCCGAACGCCACCGAACTCATACCGATAAAAAGACATCCCCAGCGGCTCACAAACTGCTTCACGCGCAGCCCTCCTTCTTAAAACCTGTTGAAAAAGAAAAAAATGCCCGCCTCGGGTTTCCGGGAGGCGGGCAGCCAGACCGACCGGTAAGGATACCGGACAGAAAGAAAAAAATCTGTTATCCGGGCAACGCGCAGAGCGCTTCGAAATCCTCGTCAAGCGTTTTCTCGGCCGCGGCAAGCGCGGTCTTCTTTCCGCTTACCCAGTCAGAATCCGACCGGATCCCGTCCTCGGCCTCGCGGAAGAGCCGTGTAAGCTCAGTCGGCTGCGGACCGCCGCGGGTCGCGCGGCTGTTCACGATCGAGCGGGGATCCAACGCCGAACGGAAATCGTATTCCGTGAGCGGGAAGGTCTTTGGAATCCCCTCTTCCGCCCCGGAGGCGAGTTTCTCATAGAGAGCCTTTGCGTCTTCGTAGGGCAGCGTGAGCGGCGTGTAGTCCCGGCTTCTGGCAAACGTCACGAGGTCACTCGCAAAGTGATGCCCCTCGCGGAACGGCACCCCGTAGTCCTTCATCAGGACGTCCGCGATATTCTGGCTCGCCGTCCAGTCAAGATTCAGTTCCTCAAGAGCCCGCTCGGGGTTCACTTTGAGAAGCGTGAGGACGTGAGCGAAAGCCCGAAGCACCGCCGCGCCCTCCGCCATCACTGTGCTATTAATGGCCTCATCCTTCGGGTCATACATTCCGGGCATCAGATCGTGCGCCCGGAAGATCGTTCCCGTGAGTTCCCCAAGCACCTGATTCGCGTCCCGCCGCACATCGATCAGCGACCCGGGGTTCCGCTTCTGCGGCATGGCGGTTGAGGCATACGTGCTGGACACGAGGATCCAGGGGCGCGGCTGCGCATACTGCGTCATGATGTCCTCGATAAACTGCGTGATATGCAGCATCGGTTCGACGAGTTTGAGACTTGCCTCCACCGCGGTGTCAGTGGATGAAATCTGCGCCGCGTCATACGCGTTTTCAACAAGTCCTTCAAAACCGAGGAGTGAGGCCATCGACTCGCGGTCAAGCGGCCATGGGGTCCCATTCAGCACGGTGGTCCCCATAGGACTGAGATTCAGCCGGGCCCAGAATTCCTTCAGCGACTCAAAGTCACGCCGGAAGCCTTCAAGGTGTCCGAGCCAGGTGTGCCCGAGCGAATTCGGCTGAGCCGCCACCCCATTCGTATAGCAGGGAGCGATCGTGTCCCGGTTTTCCTTCGCGAGGCGAAAGAGTGTCTCACGCACCGAGTTCAGCGCGGTCATCACTTCAAGCGTCTGATCCCGGAGCATCGCTCGCTGATACACCGCGTGCATATCCTGGGAGGACCGCCCCGCGTGGATCAGCGTGACATCGATTCCGGCCTCGGCAATTAGAAGCGGCTCGTAACGCACATACATCTTGGGACGGGGATTTCCGGGTGTATTGCCTTTCTCGATCACGCGTCTCTGAGCTCTTGCCCAACCCGGTGCCCGCCTGGGGTCGAGAAGCCCGCTTCGGGTATTGACAACAAACGTCGCTTTGTTGATCTGGGAAAGCCAGAAAAACTCATCCCGCGGCGGTCTCTCGCCCGTCCACGGAGATGCGTCCGCGAGGCGGCCTGCCTCGCCGGTTGAAGGAACACCGAGCGTCATTTCCTATCTCCTTTGTCCTTGCGGCCGGGCAGGAAGCGCCTGAAGCACCCTGATTCCGGCACCTTTCCGGCCGTCATGCCCCCAATGTTAAAGCGAAATGCCTGTATTCAGGGGCTTGATGAAAACCGGCCGTTCCCTTTCCCATTCAGAATTTCTTTTGATGTAATAAAAGTATTGACATCTAAAATTTTCTTCGCTATATTTCTTCTTAACAGATGAAACAACACTTATTACATCAATAAGGCAGAATGCAAAATGGCAAAAATCGCAGTCGTTGCCGCTAACGGCAAAGCTTCCCGCAAAATCATCTCTGAAGCCCTTTCCCGCGGTTTTGACGTGACCGCTTTCGGGCGTCACGAAGAGAACAATACGGAAGCAAAGACTTACGTCCGTAAGGACATCCTTGATCTCACACGCGAAGACCTCGCCGGGTTTGACGCGGTGGTGAGCGGGTTCGGGGCTTTCACGCCTGAAACTTTCCCGCTCTACCAGACCACGACTGAGCACCTCGCGGATATCCTCGCCGGTTCTGACACCCGTCTGCTCTTTGTCGGCGGTGCCGGTTCTCTCTACACGAACCCGGAGCGCACGGAAACCCTTGCTGACGGAAAAGACTTCCCGGAGGCGATCCGCCCGCTCGCCCAGGCTATGAAGAAGTCGCTTGGCTACCTCCGTACGAGAAACGATGTCCGCTGGACCTATATCAGCCCGGCCGCAGTCTTCCTCGCGGACGGCCCCCGCACGGGATTCTATGAACTGACCGGCGAGGATTTCACGGTGAATAAGGACGGGAAGTCTGAAATCTCTTACGCCGACTACGCGATCGCGATGGTGGATGAGATTGAGCACGGGAATCACATCCGCGAGCGGATTTCGGTCCGCTGGGCTTAAAATCCCCACCTTCCCCAAGAACGGTTACCGCGTCAGGCGTCCTGTGAGATGCCTGACGCTTTGATGCATCTACACTTCCGGAGAATCAGGACTCTATGCAGATTTCCACCAAATTCACGACTGCTGTGCACGTGCTGATCGCGATTGAATACTTCAGGGATGATGAGAAGATCACGAGCGATATGCTCGCGGGAACCGTTGGCAGCAACCCCGTGATCATCCGGAACATCATGTCGCAGCTGAAGGAAGCCGGTCTGATTGAGGTCCGCCGGGGCCCCGGAGGCATCACGCTTCTGAAGCCGCTTGAAGCCATCACGTTTCTCGACCTCTACCGGGCCGTGGAAACCGGGAGCAGCGCGCCGCTTTTTCACTTTCATGAGCACCCGAACCCCGCGTGTCCGGTCGGACGCGCTATTCACGGGAGTCTGGACGCGACGCTGGATGCCATTCAGGCGTCCTTTGAAGCTGAGCTGAAGCGTCACACCGTAGCGGATATTTATGAAAAGGCGGTGGCGACGATTGCGAAAGAGGACGGCGCTTCCGGAACCTCTCCCGTCTGACCGCCCCTGTAAGACATCCAAATCCACGGGAAGCCTCTCCTCAGTATTAATATTGAGAGGCTTTTTTGTTATCCATTTCAACTGATTATCGTCATTCAGCACACAGCCTGAACTGCCGGTGTTAAAGTGAATTCCGAAGCACTCTGTTCTACAAAAAAATCAAGGGAGAGCAGCGCATGGCACCATCAGTTCACCAATACATCCGCATTTCGGGACAGGCCCATGAGCGGGGCGTCGCTTATGGATCCTTCGCGAAGGAACGGATCCTGAAGGTTATTGACGAATACAAAGTTCTCTTCGATAAAGAAGCGCATCTGCCATGGAAAGATGCGGTCCGGATGGCAAAACGCTACGAACCGGCAATCCGGGCTTACCGGCCGGACCTGATCGATGAAATGAAAGGCATCGCCGAAGGGGCAGGTGTGCCGTTTGATGTGATTCTGACGCTGAACTGCCGCTCGGAAGTGATGTTCGCGAAGAGTGAAGCGCCGGCGGACGAATGCAGCGTGATCGGTGTGCCGCAGGAAGCCTCCGGCAATGGGAAAACCTATCTCGCGCAGAACTGGGACTGGTGGTCGATCGGAGCCGGCACCACCGTGATTCTTGAGGTGGACGAGCGGCCGTACCCGAAAGCCCTCATCGTGACAGAAGCGGGTCTGGTCGGAGGTAAGGGGCTTAATGCGGCCGGGGTCGGCGTATCGCTGAACGCCATGTCCGTGAAGAAAGGTCAGATTGGCGTACCGCTTCATGTGATTCTTAGGAACGCTGTGCAGCAGCCGACAGTCCCGAAGGCGATTGATACGATCGCGAAGGCGAAGCGCGCGGGTTCAGCCTGCGTGGGTCTCGCGAGCGCGGACGGTCTCGTGGTCGCGGTTGAATACGCACCTTCCGATCTCGATATCCTTCTCTCAGACGGCCATCCGCTCTGCCACACCAATCACTGGCTCTCCCCCTATATGCTCTCGCAGGGAGAGGCGACCCGCTATTCATTCACATCGACTTTTACGCGTCTCGACCGCGTCCGGCGCCTTACCCGCGCGGAAGAAGGCCATCTGAAGAGAAAGACACTGTTCCGGATCCTCTCGGATCACGCCGGGAATCCGGACGGTGTCTGCCGCCATGACGACATGTCGCTGCCCGAATACCACCGCCATACGTCACTCTGGTCCATGGTGCTCGATCTTGACGAACGGACACTCTGGCTGACTGAAGGTTCGCCCTGCTCCACAAAGGCGAGATCCTACACACTGAAGTAATCCTCGTGATACGAAGAGCGCCCCTGCCTGAAGCTTTCAGACAGGGGCGCGCTGTTTCCTGGCGGATAACAGTCTTCTCTTCCCGGCTACTTCACGAAGAACGGGAAGATATAGAGAACAACCGCGATCACGCAGGACGCTGAAACAATCACTTTCCAGATCAGGTACTCACGATCCATCGCCCGTTTTTCCTCAGGCGGCGGTACGTCATCCGCACCGGACGCCGCGAGATCCAGCGTGAATTCCCCGGCTTTGCCGTACTTCCACCGGCAGACAAGATAAATCGCGATACCGAGCACGCACCAGAGCACGCCAGTGATGAAGGCGTTCGCGTCCAGCTGCGTCATCATCAGCACGTAGATCACCGCGCTCACCGGAGCCCCGACCTTGATCCACGGAGCCTTGTAGCTCCGCTTCAGTTCCGGATGCTTCTTACGAAGAGCAAGCGCGGCAATGATGCCAAGCACGTAGTAGAAGAGGTCGGCGAAAAGGGAGAGCGACGCGATGTATTCAAGCGAATTCGTCGCAATCAGCGCTACGGACAGCACACCGAGCACAATCACCGCGACATACGGCGTCTGATATTTCTTACTCGTGATCGCGAAGACCTTCGGCATGGAGCCGTCACGCGCCATCGTGAAGAGATAGCGGGGAGGCGTCGAGATCGAGGCGTTCAGCGTGGAGAAGTCGCCGCCAAAGGCGATACCGGCAGCAAGGAGCGCGAGAGGGAACCCGAGGATCCCGGCCGCCTTCATCGCCTGGGCAAACGGCGCTTCCGCATCCGCGAGCGATGCGATCTGATCCGGAGGCGTGATGCCGACGAGGTACCACTGGAAAAGCGCGTTCACCGCAAAGACGACAAACGGGGCGAGGAACATCGCGCGCGGCACATTGATATGCGGGTATTTGATTTCTTCCCCCATCGCCACGCAGGCCTCAAACCCAGCAAAGCACCACCAGATCATGCAGGTCGCGGAGAAGAATCCGAGAGGTGTTGTCGCGTGAAGGAATTCCGGAGCCCGCACAAAGGACGGCAGGTGGACATTCGGAATCATCGTAAGGAACCAGATGAAGGCGACGCCCCAGAAGAAGAACATGAAGCCGTTCTGCAGTTTTCCGGTGAGCTTCACGCCGAAAACATTGGCCACAATGAAGCCCGCGGTCACAATGGAGGCGAGCACCACGTCGGATATCGGCAGGTCGTAGCCAAACGCGAGGAAAAGCGTTCGGAAGTAGTAACTGAAAGCGAGCGCTTCGCCCCCCGTCACTGCGACAAGCGAAATGATGAAGTTCCAGCCCGCGAGCATTCCGGCCGCACGTCCAAGACCAAGAGATGCGAACTGGTAGGTGCCGCCCGCGTAAGGAAGCGCGGCTCCCATTTCCGCGTATAGGAGCGCCGGATAAATACTCACCGCGAGCGCGAGGAGCGTTGCAAGAATGACCGCTGGCCCGAGCGTGCCGACAACATTGGAACCCGTTGTAAAGAGACCGACACCGATCACAGAGCCCGCCGTGATCGTCACCGCCTCCCGCATGCCGAATGTGCGTTTCAGACCCCCGGCCTGGGGGCTTGACGCCTCAATTCTGGTTTCTGTCATAGGATTTATTTTTTATATTGAGTGAAATTGGATGGACTGCCGAATCCGCGGAAGGCAGGAAGCCCCGAGGCTCCGGCATCTTCCATGTTAGTGCGGCACTGTGACTCGAAGGAGCGCTCCAAAGCCGTTCTCTGACCACGGTCGACTGAGATAAGGAAAACGTCTGAGACTTTCCCCCGCTTTCTCTCTTTTCGGGTTTTCATCAGACATTTTCCGGATATCACCATCAAGTAACGTTTTTAAATTTCAACGACGCTATTTTTCGTTCACGTTTTTTTCTGAATAAAACCGTGAACCGTTCCTCCTGACCGCCATACGAAACGCTCTGTGCCGCCTGCCGCAATATTGATACCTATAAATAAATAGAGCTTTTACAGAAACCCGTAAATCCAAGACAGAAGCCTCCATCATGATGAATAAATTACGGCATTTCTTCCTGGAATCCCTATTTGGTGATACATAAATATTTTTAAAAAGGCGTAATGTATGAATTGCAGAGAAAAGAAAAAGAAGAAACCCCGAGAGCATTTCTTCCTTCTTCTCTTCTCCGCGAAGCGGGTTTAGGAGCAGCCGGAAGCCGGTTCCGCTATTTTCCCGAAGTCCTTGCAGCGGAAGCATCACGGCGAATCCGGAGACACTGCTCCGGCATCTGTAGAAGCATGAGTGCGTACAGCCTCATCCCGTGACTCTCTCCTCGGAGATGAGGTCTTTTTCCCTCCTTCCCTGCAAGTTCTCCTCATGGAAGGAGGGATATTTCTTTTTCCCTCATTTGTCTCCCCGTTCACATTTCCCCCTCAGAAGCTTGGTCTTCAAAAAGACCCTCGGCCGGTTTTGAATCTGGCTCTCTCCTCTCTTATTCTTCACACTGTTTTGACGCGCTTTGAACGGGGGTTTCACACGGCAGGGAACACACTTTAACTGTCTCCCTTTATCTGCTGCCGGACTTCCGTCCGTCGGCACTCTGAATCCCGTGAAAAGACGTTTTCTTTCCGCTGCAGCCGAAGCGATTATTCCGGCTCTGCTGCTCGCGGCGCTCATCATCCTTCACCCGGTCTCCATTGACCTCGCGGTGGAGCGTTTCTTTGCGCCGGATGGAACGTTTCCGCTTCAGAACAGCGCAGCGCTGCTTTTCTTCCATAAATGGGCAAAACTGCTCACGGTGTTCGTAGCTTTGGGAGTTATCGCGATCGCGGTAAAAGACCGTGCCAAGATCTCCCCCCGGATTTCTGTCACTGAAGCGGGCTATCTTATTACCGCAATACTCGTCTGCGTCGGGACAGTCTCAGTGCTGAAAGATATGACCGGGGTCTACTGCCCGGTTTCCACGACGTTCTTCGGCGGTACGCATCCGATTCTTGCCCCTCACTTTGGATTCAGCCTTTCAGCCCCTGGCAACTGCTGGCCCGGAGGCTTTGCCGGAACCGGTTTCAGCCTGATCCCCTTCTGGTTTGCTTTCAGACGTCGCCGTCCGACCCTTGCCCGCGCCGGTCTCTTTTTCGCTATCCTCTTCGGAACGGTCTGCGGTGTCATTCAGATGATGCGGGGATACCACTTCCCGAGCCACAATGTGGCGACGTTCCTTCTTGACTGGAGTCTCTCCGCTCTGGTCTACCTCGCGTTTCTCGCGTCTTCGTTAAAGGCAGCCATGCGGCTCGCTTCATTCGGATTCCTCAGAAAGCCTGAACGCTGATCCGGTTCGAAAATTAATAAGAGGGACGGTTTCCCAGAAACCGCCCCCGGAAGAGGTTTGCTTCAAAATGTCGGAAATGTCTTTTCTCCTCTCACTCCAGGCGCTTCATGGAACATTTTTTGATTCCATCATGATGGCGGCGACCCGGGTCGGGAACGCGGGAGAAATCTGGATCGCGCTCGCCGCGGTGCTTTTATGCTCAAAAAAGACCCGCCCGGTAAGCATCGCGATCATCGTCAGTCTGTTCGCGGATCTTTTTATTTCAAACGGCCTTCTGAAGTTTCTTTTTGCCCGTCCGAGACCCTGCGCCATTGAGACAGGGGTCTCTATGCTGCAGGCGTGCCCGCCTTCTTTCTCATTTCCTTCCGGTCACACGGCGGTGTCATTCACGGTGCTCGGCGTTCTGCTCGCAAGCAGGGAATTCAAAATTGCTCTCGCGGCGCTTCCCGTCGCGCTTCTGATCGCCTTTTCGCGGCTCTGGCTTTTTGCCCATTTCCCGACAGACGTTCTGGGGGGTGTTGCCGTGGGACTCGTGATTGGATATGGCACCTGGCATCTCCTTCTCCTGATCCCCGCATTCAAGCGGCTCTGGAACCGATCGAACAGAGAGGAAGCACTGACACAAGCCTGAATAAAACAGCGCCCCGAAAAATCACTAACGGGACGCTGTTTTTATCGGAAGCTCGGGATAACCAATTATTCTTCAAAAGTACCGCGAACAATAATTTCGCGATTCCGCATCATCTGACGCCCCTTGGCAAAAACATCCGTAAGTTCAAGATTGTCATCAAAAAGCAATGCATCTGCCGTTGCTCCATCGGCCACCCGACCTTGCGTAGATAGCCCATGCGAATCCGCAACATTTTTGGTGATAAAGGGAAGAACATCCTCGAGCTTCTGCCCCTTTTCCCTGACAAGCTTCTGAATAGTTTCAAGATTACATTCAATCCCGCAGACAGCCAGCCCTACCATTTCCCCCTTGTCATTGAAACGAGGTTTGGAGCCATGACCGTCTGAGCTCATCGTAATGCGGGCAGGGTCAACCCCTTCGCCAACCGCTTCAATAAAGGCATCAGCCGGGGAGTCGAAGCAGCAGGATCCGCCTGTTGTGATATCGATATAGCCGCCTGCTTTGGCAAACTGCACAGCGGAATCAAACACATACTTTGCCCTTGCGCAATGAGTCGGGCGAATATGGCGAATCGGGAAACCGCGGTCCACTATTTCCTTAAACATTTCAAATTCGCCATGAAGATTTCCGGAATGAACATGCAATACACCGATTTTTCCGGAAATCATGCCGGCAAGACGAATGTCAGCCAGTAGCTGAATAACCTGATCAACTGTCGGGAAGGATGAGCGGTGATCGCCAAGCGCAATCTTGACTCCCAGACACTCCGGAACCATAAAGATATCTTTTGCGGCCTCACCGCTCATCGTGGTCGGAGGAAAGCGGTAATTGCTCGTATACATCCATGTGGACACCCCTTCTGCGGCCAGCGCACGAATTTTGGCAAGCAGATTTTCAATTGAGCGGGTAATAAAGTCTGTCCCTGATACCCCAACAAGAGAAGTGGTTCCACAGGCAACCAATTCCGAAAGCACCAGTTCCGGTGTTCTGGACACGGGACCGCCTTCTCCGCCGCCTCCCGTGACGTGAATATGCTGATCAAAGAATCCAGGCGTCAGCAGTTTCCCTGCTGCATCAATTGTTTCCAGTCCAGGCATTACTACGTTGAGATCTTTCCCAACCGCAGCAAAACGGCCATTCACCATCAGAACGTCCTGAACCCCCAGACGTTCCGGCGCATATACCTCGGCGTTTCTAATCAGAACTGCATTCATCATTTGACTCCTGTCAGAAAGAGAATGGGATCAGGCTGCCGGAATTTTTTTACGGCAGCCCGGGTTCCGTTCAAAGGAAGGCGGCTGAAGCCGCAATGTTTGTAATCAGGGCAAGCACCATCACCGGAATCGTGCGGCGCACGAGCTGGAACGGTGTAATGCCAGCGATCGATGACACGGCAATGGTGACACCCGAAATCGGGCACATCGTACGGGCAATACCCGCCGACAGCTGTACAGGAACGGCAAGCACAGCCGCGCTCATGCCGACAGAAGACGCTGCCTGAGGAAGAAGCGGCGAAAATGCAAAGAACGCTGCATTTCCTGAGCCTGTGACCAGAGTCGCAAGGACCATAATGGCAATCATGATGAAGAGCATCACCCAGACACCTGCCGATTCCATTGATGCGGCGGCGTTGATCATCGTCGTGATACCGCCGACCTTTGTCATACCAAAAGCGAAGAGTTCAGCGCAGCAAATAAGGGCCACAGTTGATGTAAATACTTTGCCCATCCCTTCATATACAGCCTTTGTCCTTCCAATCGAATCCTTCACACCCCGGGTTGTGATGAGGTCAACTACGAAAGACACAAGAATGGAAATAATGATGGCGGTCTGAAGCGAGAGTTTCACAGGCTGATAGACCATCGGGCTGAAAATAATCAGAAGAACAAGGGGCAGCATCGGAAGGATTGAATACCAGACAGGACCTGCTCCTTCAAATGCCTTTGCTACATCTTCCTGAGTCCCGGCTCCGCTTGTTTCAATACCATCCTTCTTATCAAACCAACGCTGAATAAAGAAATGTCCGATTGCTACTACAGCGATCACGCAGAGTGCAACCGGAATCTGATTCTGGACAAAATAGGTAACGACGTCTGTGTTAAGGAGATCTGCCGCCCGCATCGCATTTGAGGATGACGGTCCAAGGTCAAGACAGCAGGTCGAACCAATCACCGCAGCCGCGGAAGTCTTAGAAACCCCCAGCGCGACAAGCAGCGGGAAAATCGAAGCCATCAGCAGCAATCCAAGACCGACTGCGCTGTTAATGAAGAGTGCCATAAACTGACCAACGATATAGGTCACGGCAAGAAGCAGATAAGGCGAGCGGATCGCTGATAGCGGCTTCACACAAAGCTTCACGAGAGCCTTGGATGCCCCGATCTTATCCATGTAATACGAGAAACCTGCAATCCACATGATGTTGAGACCCAGACCGGGGAGGCGTGTCTTCATACGATCAGTGAAGGCCTGCGCAAAATCAAATCCAAGGAAATGAGTGGATGCCTTTGCCGGCACCGGATCAACTCCAAAACACGCAGCAACTGCAAGGAATAAAAGACCTGCAATCAAAAGAACGGTTGGAGGGTAATAGTTTTTGAAAATACACCACGCGACCGCCGCAATCACTGCGAGCGTTATGACGACACCTAGCATGCTTCATCTCCTTTGTGGTTGATGCATAACTCTTGAGGCACAGACCCTGATGCCCGTTTTCTTCTGCCATCCTGGTGGTTAGGGAACAGAAGATTAGGTTTATCCTGACGGACAACCTCGCGGAGGCGTGAGCTGAATTGAATTCTTCAGCATTTTTTAGAGATGACGTTATATGCACGCCTCAGCGTAATACCGCTTAAAGACTACTCCCAATTATTGATTCGGTGCCAGACTTCCGTAGCCTCTCCGTGATCGACGATGTGATAGCGGTCGAAAGCCGCCGCCGTCGGGCAAGCGTGATTTGGGAGAATGCGAAGACGCGTATCCAAAGGGAAATCCGATTCTGAAATCGGTTTCCCGTCACGCCGGGCAATGATCCCGTGCTCCTGGTTCGCGGACGCCACCCAAAGCTCAGGGATCAGGTTCCCATTGATATCGCAGACCGCTCCGTAACCCCAGTCAACCGCCTGAGAAGCCGTGCCGCGGTCCCGGCTCATCGCGAGCCACCCGCCATCCGTAATCAGCCAGCCCTTCTCCTGCTGCCGGCCAATGACAGAGACCAGCACGGACTCAGCGATGTCCCCGATCTCGCAAACTCCCACACCATGCATAAAGAGATCAAAGATGGTCCCGACGCCGCTTCGATATTCCGTGACACCAGGAGCCTTTTCCGCGGCGCAGAGTGTCGGGGTGGAACCGACACTCACGATTTCAATCGGGAAACCGGCAGCGCGAAGGTCATCCGCGACTCGGGTAATTGCAGTCACTTCATTCTCGGCCGCGGCCTTCAGCTCGGCGTCCCCGTGCGCCGAATAGCTGCCGCCCGCGTGTGTCAGGACGCCGACAAGCGCCACGCCATCTTTCAGATGTCGGGCTACCTCAAGAATTTCAGGGCTTCCCGGTTTCAGGCCGGAACGATGTCCATCGCAGTCAATTTCAATCAGTACCCGAAAACTGGTGCCAGCTGTCCGCGCATAGCGGCTCACGGCATCGGCCGCCTCAACGCTGTCGAGAATGATCTTGCAGTCAGCCCCAGACTTATTAATCCGATCAACGCGGGGCAGTTTATGCGGGGCGATTCCGACCGCGTAAATCAGATCTGTGATTCCGTTGGAGGCAAAAAATTCCGCCTCTTTCAGGGTGGAAACTGTGGCGGGACCAGTCGGGTCCTCAATCTGGAGACGGGCAATTTCCAGACACTTATGCGTTTTCAGATGCGGACGCCAATGCACACCGAGCTTCGCGCAGGATGCTTTGGCTCGGGCAATATTCCGGATAAGTTTGTCGCGATCAATCAAAAGCGACGGTGTATCGAGCTCGGTGAGCTTCATAGGCGTGGCCTCGAGGAAGAAAAAGAAAATTTATTTTTTATTCTCCCCCACCCCCGATAGTCTGAATCACGCATAAAATCAAAAGAGTTTTGAGAAAAAATCAAAGATAAGAAACAGGAAGACCGATTTTCCAACCCTATTCCTGCCTTCTCTTTTCGGTTTTTTCAGATTTTTTAGGACTGAAAATTCATGAAACGCGTGTTGCTGCTCCTTCCCGCTCTGATTTTTGCCGCTTCGGCCGCGTCTGCTGCTGACGCTCCCCGCGGGAACACCCAGTTTGAAAGCTTTTCCCAGGTGAAGAAGATTCTGCTCAATCAGGTCTTCAACGATCACCGTACGACGATTTACTGCGGCGCGTCTTTCACGCCGGATAAGCAGGTCATTCTGCCGAAGGGATTCATCGCGGCCAAATCCCCGAAACGCGCAAACCGAATTGAATGGGAACATATTCTGCCGGCGGAAAACTTCGGAAGGGCCTTCACGGAATGGCGGGAAGGCGCGCCGGAATGCGTAAAAGGAAACGGTAAGCCTTATAAGGGCCGTGCCTGCGCAAACCGCGCGAGCGCGGAGTACCGCCTGATGCAGGCGGATATGTATAACCTCTACCCCGCAATCGGCTCCGTCAATGCCGCGCGGCAGAACTACGACTACACGCAGTTCGCGAAAGGGACCCCGAACACCTTCGGTACGTGCCCTATGAAGATTGAGGACCGGAAGGCGGAACCGCCGGACGCCGTGAAGGGGCTCGTCGCCCGCACGTATAAGTACATGGAGTGGGCCTACTCGAAGTACCGGATGAGTAACCAGACCCGTCAGCTGATGAACGCCTGGGATAAGACGTTCCCGGCAACGGCCTGGGAGTGTGAGAGGGCGAGCCGCATCGCGGCGATTCAGGGGAATGTGAATCCCTTCACGCAGGCAGCGTGCAGAAAGCCCGCAAAATAAACATTACTTGTCACGGCTTTCCGGAGTGCCACACCTCCGGAAGGTCTCTTCCAGGAGGGTTTCGGTTTGAGCCGGGCAACTGATCTTGAACTCTTCTCCGCAATCGCGAAAAGCGGAAGTCTTTCTGAGGCAGCGCGCCGTCTCGGACTGACCGCCGGCGCTGTGTCACGCCGGCTCGCCGCGATGGAAACCCGGTTAGGCTGCCCCCTGGTGCTCCGCAATACTCGCGGGATGGCGCTTACCGGGGAAGGAAAGCGGTTTCTCGCGGGCGCGGACGACATTCTAGAACGGATTGCCGCTCTTGAAGACGCTGTGACGTCAGCGCGAGGCACTCTGAAAGGAAAGCTTCACATCAACTGCAGCTGGGGGTTCGGGGAACGGGTTCTCAGCCTCGCGGCAGCGGAATTTGCCGCCGCGAATCCTGAAATCGAACTCACCCTCCTCCTCTCCGATCCTCCTCTCGATCCGGTACAGTCCGGGCTCGATCTGGTCATTCATATCGGAGAGCTCCCCGAGAGCCGTTTTCACGCCAAGCGCCTCTTCCGGAATGACCGTATCCTTTGCGCGTCTCCCTCCCTGCTTCAGAAAACCGGAAGCTCCGTCACATCACCTGCGGATCTCGCGAAGCTCCCTGCCATTTCAATCGATGAGGACCGCCTACCCGGAAACATCTGGGAGCTGAAAGGAAAAAACGGCGCTGTCCGAATCCGCTTTCATTCATCACTCCGCACAAATTCAAGTGAAACCGCAACCCGATGGGCTGAGGCTGGTCTCGGCGTTATTCTGAGAAGCCGCTGGGCGGTGTCTGACGCCCTTCAGTCCGGGAAACTGACGCAGATCCTGCCGGATCTCACAATGCCGAGTTCTGGTTACGCGTATTACGCCGGAAACCGCCTCGCCTCCCCGGCCCGGTCTTTTCTTCGCTTTCTGGTTCCCTGGCTTAAGCAGAGAGGAATCGCCTCATGACGGATAACTTCTCGAAGCCTTTCCGAATGCCGGAATCGGTTCCCCCGACTCCTGAACTCGCGGCGCAGCTTCAGAAACTTGCCCACACGGTCAGCCATCCAATGCGGGGGGCCGGGCTTCTGCTTGAAAAGGATGGGAGCACCCGTATTCTCACGGCGCTTTCAGACGAGAGGTTCCCGGGGAGTGCCGGAATGCCGCCTGCTGAAATCTCATGGAGCTCCTTTTATCGGAATCTTGAGGAATCCGGGGAACGCCTGAACCCAGAGACTCCGGTGGAGACCGCGGGTGGACGCAGAGTTGATTTATCCCGCTTTTTCGAGCACTCCGCTCCCGCCTGGGCTTCTAAGCCGGGAAGGAATCGGAATCTCTGGCGCGGCGCTATCCTGCGGGAGCTCCAGAGCGCTCCTGTGTCCGTCATCAATACCTGGAGAGAACACTTCTGCGATTGGCGTCCGGTTGAGCTCCTTGAAACACGGGCAGGAACGCCGTTCTCATTTGAAGCCCGAACGGTTGGCGCGCCCTATTCGGTCCGGACATTTACGCGTCCACTCATAGCCTCTCTGATGCCGGAGGTCGAGCAGGCTCCGAGAATCCCATTCAGTCTCGGGAAAAATCCAGACTTCGAGGTGCTGTACGAGGATCAGGATTCGATTGCGATCCTGAAGCCCTCAGGTATTCCGTCAGTCCCGGGGATCCTTGAGCCGGTCAACATGAAGTCGGTTCTTGAAGAAAAAACCGGTCCGCTTTACACCGTTCACCGACTTGATCAGGGAACATCAGGTGTATTGCTCTTCGCCAAAAACGCCGCGGCGGCAGCAAGCCTCTCTGACGCTTTTGCTTCACGGCTGACCCGGAAAACCTATACCGCGATTCTCGAGGGCGAAACAGGAATCGCAGGCAGTGTGGAGACTCTCCGGCTTCCTCTCGGGGGAGATCCGTTCGATCTTCCGCGCCAGATCGTGCTCTCGGAATCCAACCGGGGAAAAAGCGCGAAATCAGCAGCGGAGATCATCGCGGTGAGTGAACACCGTGGGTTCGCCCGTACCCTCGTCCGACTGCATCCTGAGACCGGGCGCACGCACCAGCTCCGGATCCATATGGCACTGGGGTTCGGGTGCCCGATCCTCGGGGACGCACTCTATGGGAAACGGGGGCTCTTCGAGCTCAGAGAACCAAGGCTTTATCTGCACCTCGAGGAACTGACCTTCCCTCGGGTATCTGACGGAAAACCCGTCACAGTGAGGATAGATTCCGGATTCAGTTCTCTTCTCTGAGATCCAAGCGCCGAAAAAATCCCGCAGAGCCTAAACCCTGCGGGATGGAATCAGACTACCTGATATAAGGATCGCTGATTAAGCCTTGAAGGCGAGCTGAAGCGGCGGAACAACCTGCTTCTTGCGGCTCATGACACCAGCCATCCAGCCGTTCGCGTCCGGCTTCAGAGCGCCGCGGACGATATCGGCGTCGTCAGACTCCATCAAAAGCTCGGAACCTTCCTTCATGATGTCCGTCAGAACGAGCAGAACGGTGTCGCGGCCTTCAGCCTTCACTTCCTTCAGTTCGGCTGCGAGCTGGGCCTTCAGTTCCGGCGTGATGAGATCAAGCGAAATGAGGGAAAGCTGGCCGATACCGACCTTCTTGCCGTTCATATCGAAGTCCTTATAGTCGCGGAACACGAGGTCGCGCGGGGAGGCGTCGAGGTTGCTGCCGGCCTTGAACATCTCAATACCGAGCGCCTCGATGTCGTCAACACCAGCGATAGCGGCGAGTTCCTTCGCGGCGCGGATATCCGTCGGCGTGCAGGTCGGGCTGCGGAACAGCACCGTGTCAGAAAGAATCGCGCAGAGCATGGCACCGGCGATATCCTTCGGCACTTCAACCTTGTAGTAGTCGTACATCAGCTTCACGATCGTGTTGCTGCAGCCGACCGGCTGAATCCAGCATTCGAGCGGGTAGTCGCTCGTCACGTCGCCAAGTTTATGGTGATCGATGATGCCGAGGAGACGGCACTTCGGGAAGTCGTCCGGAGCCTGGGCAAGATCGGAGTAGTCGACGAGATAAACCTCGCGGCCTTCGACCGAATGCACCACTTCCGGAGCCTTGAGACCGAAGCGCTTCAGCACGAAAGCGGTTTCAGGAGAAGGATCACCCTGAGCGCCGGAAACAGCATCAATGCCGCGGGCGCGGTAGAGATACGTGGCGGACAGTGCAGAAACGATGGAATCGGTATCTGGATTCTTGTGGCCTAGAACCAAAGCGGTCATGACTAACTAACCTCGAAAAAAGATGGGGACTGGGGACAGTTGGACGCGTCCCCTGTTTGCAGTGTGTAATTGAAGAATAGTACAACACCGCCCGGCTTGTGTCATGAAGGATAGCCCCGTATTGAAGTCGGCGTGAGCTCTGAATTGTTTCAGAAAACTGATGGATACCTGCGATCCTCACGTCCCCTGCCGCTCTTATAAGGCGTGACGCATGAATGGGTTATCCCACCTTGACCTCATTCATTACTCTGGCAGAACAGAGGCATCCTTCTGAAGCGCACTTTCTAATTAAATCAATAATGAAGACGTTAAATCAAAAAACGGCATCAAAAAAATTTGCCTTTTTTAATTTTCATGTGTAATATTTCAGTTCTGAGTTGCGCCCGTAGCTCAGTTGGATAGAGCACCTGGCTACGAACCAGGGGGGCGCGGGTTCGAATCCTACCGGGCGCACCAAACGAATTCAAGAAATCCCAGATAGTTCCGCTGTCTGGGATTTTTTCATGCCCGAAGCATTTCTTCTTTCAAACTAACTTTCCGCCTTTGCTGAACCCAGAAAAAATATAAGGCTGATCCACAATGAGTGAATCAGCCTTTCACAGCACTTCCGCTCCTGACCTCAGTTACTTCGTATAAAACCGCGTCAGATAATCCGCAAGTGCTGTGTCCCAGCTCGGCATCTTGTAGTTCAGCGTGTATTCAAGCTTCTTCTTCGCCAGGCGGGAATTTGCCGGACGCTTCGCTGGAGACCTGAACTCTTCAGATGTGCAGGGAATCACCTTCTGATTCACGTGCGCGAGCTCAAAAATCCGGCACGCGAAATCGTACCAGGTCGCCTCTCCTTCGCAAGTGAGGTGATAGGTTCCCACCAGCTCCGGATGACGGAGAAGCTCATTCAGGGCCTGAGCGACGGCGATTGTGCTCGTCGGATTACCCCTCTGATCATTCACGACCTTCAGAACCTCGCGGGTGCCATCCGCAAGAGAAAGCATCTTATCGAGGAAGCTCGGGCCGCCGGGACCGTAAAGCCAGGAGACGCGGGCAATAATGTGGTTCGGGCAGTGTGTTCTCACGGCCTGCTCGGCCGCCCATTTGCTCTGACCGTATACACAGTGCCCCCCTGTTGGAGCATCGAATTCCGTATAGGGAACGGGAGAATCGCCCTCAAACACATAATCTGTTGAAATGGCAATCAGCTTCGCGCCGTGGCGGTAGCAGGCAGATGCCACATTTTCAGTGCCGACCGCATTGATCCGGTAAGCCTGATCAATTTCAGTTTCGCACTTATCGACGGCTGTCATGGCTGCGCAGTGAATCACCACGTCAGGTTTATGGAGAGCAAGGCACCGATCAAAGGCGGCGGCATCGGTGATATCCGCTGTTTTGTGATTGGTGGGAATCACTTCGACTCCCTGCAGCTCATGCTGCAGGGTACGGCCGAGCATGCCATCCGCGCCGGTAATCAGTACTTTCATCGGTCAGAACTCCAGAGCGTCCTTGAAGAACGGAGCGATCTGATCTTTTGCGGACAGAACCGGTTCTTCCTTATAGGGCCAGTCAATCGCAATCGTCGGGTCATTCCAGCGGATGGAGCCTTCATCCCCCGGGTGATAGAAGTCCGTGCACTTATAGTGGAAGTGAGCGACATCGCTCAGAACGACAAACCCGTGAGCCATTCCCGGCGGAATCCAGAGCTGATTCTGATTTTCCTGGTTCAGAATGGCTCCGAACCATTTGCCAAAGGTGGGAGATCCCTTGCGGATATCCACCGCCACATCGAACACTTCTCCAAGAGACACCATAACAAGCTTGCCCTGCGGGTGCTGCTTCTGGAAATGGAGGCCGCGGAGAATCCCCTTCGTGGACTTGGAGTGATTGTCCTGAACAAAAGGCAGATTGATGCCTGCGGCTTCGTAACGCTCCTTCTGCCAGGTTTCGACAAAATACCCACGTTCATCACCAAAAACCTGAGGCTTGATGAGCAGCACACCTTCGATCGGTGTCTTTACGACTTCCATTATTTATCTCCTTCGATCAAGTTCAGCAGATACTGACCGTAGTGATTCTTTGCGATCGGTTTTGCCAGTTCAGCAACCTGTTCACTCGAAATGTAGCCCTTCCTCCAGGCAATCTCTTCCGGGCAGGCAATCATGAGACCTTCACGGGACTCAACCGCGTGAATAAACATGGCCGCTTCAAGCAGGGATTCATGCGTACCGGTATCAAGCCAGGCAATGCCCCTCGACATCAGTTCGACGCAAAGATCCTTGCGTTCAAGATAGGCTTTATTGACATCCGTAATTTCAAGCTCGCCTCGGGCGGACGGCTTCACCTGCTTCGCGATTTCGAGCACGTCAGGATCATAGAAATAAAGCCCGGTTACCGCAAAGTTCGACTTCGGGTGCTTCGGTTTCTCTTCAATGCTGATTGCCCGATGCTGATCATCGAACTCAACAACGCCATAGCGCTCCGGATCCGTCACGTGATAACCAAACACCGTAGCTCCGTGATCCCGGCTCATCGCGCGCTCCAGCATCTCAGCGAGTCCGTGCCCGAAGAACAGGTTGTCACCAAGAATCAGACACGTGTGGTAGCCCTTGATGAAGTCCTCGCAGAGCGTAAACGCCTGAGCGAGCCCCGCCGGCTTTTCCTGGACAACGTAAGTAAAGGAGCACCCCCACTGGGAACCATCCTTCAGAAGTTCCTTGAAAAGGTGCTGCTGATCCGGGGCCGTAATAATGGCAATCTCACGGATACCAGCCTTGATCAGAACCGATATGGGGTAAAAAATCATCGGTTTATCGTAAACCGGCATCAACTGCTTGCTGACGCTGCGCGTGAGCGGATAAAGACGCGTTCCGGATCCGCCGGCAAGCACAATGCCGCGCCATTTATTCTTGTTGTTTTCCACAATCAGCTCCTTCAGGACAGTTCGTTTCTGCTGCCGTAATTAGTCTTAAGCCAGTTCTTGTATTCACCGGTCTGAATGGACTCAACCCATTCACTGTTATTGAGATACCACTCAATTGTTTCGCGGAGCCCATCTTCAAACTTATGCTTCGGCGTCCAGCCAAGTTCCCGCTCGATCTTCGAGCAGTCGATTGCGTAGCGAAGGTCATGCCCCAAACGGTCAGCAACGTGCGTGATCTGTTCCTTATAAGACTCACCGTCTTTTCGCGGACGAAGCTCATCCAGAATCTCACAGATCTTCGTGACAATCGTGATGTTGTTACGCTCCGAGCGACCACCCACGTTATAGGTTTCGCCCACCCGGCCGCGGGTCAGCACGTCATAAATCGCTTCGCAGTGATCTTCCACATGCAGCCAGTCGCGAATGTTTTCACCCGATCCATAAATCGGAAGAGGCTTCCCCTGAATCGCGTTCAGGGTCATCAGCGGAATCAGTTTTTCAGGAAACTGGCGGGGACCGTAATTATTCGAACAATTCGTAATCACAGTCGGCAGACCATACGTTTCATGAAAAGCACGGACAAAATGATCACTCGACGCCTTGGAAGCAGAGTACGGGCTGTTGGGCGCGAACTTGGTTTCTTCCGTAAAGGCCGGATCCGTCATGGAAAGCGTCCCAAACACTTCATCTGTCGAAATGTGATGGAAGCGGAAAGCACTCTTCTTCTCCGCCTCGAGGGTGTTCCACCAGTCTTTCACGCAGCGGAGCAGGATGCTGGTGCCCATCACATTAGTGCGGACAAAGGAGTCCGGATCAACAATGGACCGGTCAACGTGGCTCTCCGCTGCAAAGTTCACCACCGCGTCTGGCTGATATTCAGGAAGAACCTTCCGCAGCAGCTTTTCGTCTCCGATATCGCCGTGGATAAACACGTAGTTCGGATTGCTTTCGACATCCTTCAGATTCATCAGGTTGCCGGAATAGGTGAGCTTATCGAGATTGATAACTTTATCGCCCGCGGCAATTCTCTGAAGAACGAAACAGGAACCAATAAAACCGGCTCCTCCGGTTACCAACAGTGTCTTCATGCTTGCTCCACTAACAATTGCTACAGAATGGTCCAGATCTTGAGGATCCCAAAGAGCAGATACTCGGACTTGGAACCATAATTTTTAACTTTGAGAAAAGGAATTTTTCCGAACAGGTAGACCCATCTTTTTCTGTCATGCTGCAGCAAAAAGTATGGATACGTTCTGATCGCGTAACTCCTGACCACGTTAGCCCGGTCTTCCATCAGATCAGATTTTTTATGGGTCGTATTGTCAGGCGTATTCCTGTATTTAAGCAGCGGTTCCTGGAGGTTATAGAACATCGTTACCTCCATCAGTTTCACCCACAGCATGTAATCTTCAGCTGGTGAGTAAACCGCTTCCCACCGAATGTGGTTTTTCAGCAGTACATCTTTCCGGATCATGGCCGCCGAATGAATCACTGCACAGTCAGAGAGAAGCCCTCTCTTAATATCCTCGTTACTTTCAGGAACTCTGAGCATCCGGCCACTGGGAATCTCATCTGCCCAGCTGCTGCAGACTCCCACATCGGGGTGGGAATCAAGGTAAGCTGCTTCTTTTTCCAGACGGGTCGGGTAACAGATATCGTCATGATCCAGAATGGCGATATAGTCGCCTGAAGCGAGCCCGAGAAGCTTATTCCGGCTCTCAGAAATCCCCAGATTTTCTTCATTGCTGAAGAACCGGATCCGCGGGTCTGAAAATCCCTTCACGAGACTTTCAAGCTCAGTATTGTCCGGAGAATCATTCAGGAGCAGAAACTCAAAATCACTGAATGACTGAGCCAGAACGGACTCAATCATTTCTTTCAGCTGATCGGGTTCCGTATTGTAAAGAGGGGTCAGAACCGAGATTTTAGGCATTCAGAATTCCAATTAGTCTGTTTGGCTGGGAAAGGCACCTTCGCTTTCGGCGGTTTTGGTCCTTGCAGGTCCATCCTCTGCAGGATGCGTCTGCTGAACAACTGAGACCCGCTCAAATCTGAATCGCCCGACTGAGACTGATCTTATAGGAGGTCAGCTATTTCCGGTAAAAAATTTATCGTAATGATACTGCTTTTTACAGCTTAAGACTACGTAATAATAAGAATTACAAAAGGCGGATTGGATGATATTTTCCGAAGAATCTGACTGCTGACGAAACATGCCTGATAGAGGGAAAATATTATAAAAATAATCAGATATTCATATGTTTAGAATAAAATCCGTAAACATTCAGAAGCCCCGGAGAAAATCTTCGGGGCTTCTGTTGACTGTCTGAACTGATACTCGCCTTTCAGCGGTCAGCTTTGTTACACGATAGTCCGGGGCGGCTGATCGTACACGGTCACCTCAGGAACGGCACCTTTCCAGAGCGACACTTCGACATTGGCAGTTGACGCCAGATTGCCGCGGGCAAGCTGGGATGTCGGCTTATCGAGCACCAGAGTGTTCGAATTGCCTCGGACGTCCACAACCCCATGAGCTGTCTGACGGGGATTGAACCAGCCGCCGTGATGCACCACGATAACGCCCGGGATAATCCGATCCGTAAGAACAGCTCCGGCCAGAATCTGACCGCGGCGGCTCTTCACGAGACAGATATCACCGTTCTGAATGCCGCGCGCCTTAGCGTCCTTCGGATTGATCCAGACAGGCTCCCGGTCTTCAATCGTTCCGCGGAGACGGGTGGCCGTGCAGTCAAGCTGACTATGCATGCGATAACGGCTCTTGCAGGCCATAAGGGCAAGCGGGAATTCCTTCGTCGCCGCGGCGACACCTTCAGTCGGCTGGAAATAGGTCGGATGCCCCAGGCAGTCGTTATAGTGATAGCCGGCAATCTTCGGGGAGAAGAGCTGAATCTTCCCGGATTCAGTTGAGAGCGGGTGCGCTTTCGGATCAGCACGGAAGTCCGCAAAGGAAACATAATTCCGGTTTTCTTCAGACACCGGGAAGAGAAGATATCCCTTCTTCCAGAAGGTATCGAAGTCCGGCATCTTCTGACCCAGAGTCGCTCCCATCTGCCGCGCGTCGTTATAGAACTTGCGGATCCAGTCCATCTGAGAGCGTCCTTCCGTATAGGCCTGCTTGATGCCGAGCTTGTCAGCAAGAGCGGAGAAAATGTCGTAATCCGGTTTTGCCTCCCACTGCGGTTCAATCGCCTGTTTCATAGCGATAAAGCCGTCATTGGAATATGTGCCGATATTCGTGATGTCGTTGTGTTCAAACGCCGTGCAGGCGGGAAGCACGATATCCGCGTGCCGCGCTGTAGCCGTCCAGACGATATCCGTCACGATTACGGTATCCGGCTTTTTAAAAGCTCTCGCCAGCTGATTCGTATCCGGATGGTGAGCAAACGGATTGCCGCCTGCCCACATCACCAGATGAAAGTCCGGGAACGTCACCTTTTTCCCGTCATAGTCAACTGTCTTGCCCGGGTGCAGGAGCGCGTCTGAAACGGCAGCAACCGGAAGTACCTTGCTGCCCTTCCAGGGCTTCGTCACCGGACGAACCGGCTTTACGCTGCTCGGAATCTGAGCCATGAACGGCGCTTCGCTGAGCGGAGAACCGCCGGACGAATAGTGATAGTTGGTGCCGAGTCCTCCGCCCGGAAGACCGATCTGCCCAAGCACCGAACAGAGCGCCGCGAGCATCCAGTGGCTCTGTTCACCAAAGTCAATACGCTGAATGCCCCAGCCGATCATGAACATCGTGCGATGTTCCTGCACTTCGTGAGCGAAGGAACGAATCTTTGAGGCAGGAACGCCAGAAATCTTTTCGGCCCATTCAGGTGTCTTTTTGACACCATCCTCTTCACCCACAATGTAACGGCGGAGTTCAGCCCAGCCATAGGTGTATTTGTCGAGGAAAGCCTTGTCGATCTTGCCCGTGGCATCCAGTTCATAAATCATGGCGGCCATCACAGCAGGATCGGTGCCAGGATTCGGATGAATCCATTCGGATCCCATATACTCCGCCGTATCCGTCTCAACCGGATTCACGGAAATGGTTTTCGTCCCCTTCTTCTTCAGGGCGCGGAGATAACCAGCGTAGTTGTGGAGCGTCGTGTACCAGTCAATATCATTCGTCACTACAGGATCACAGCCCCAGAAGACGACACGTTCTGAATGCTTGATCACAACATCCCAGGATGTGGACCGAGGATCACCGGTTCCGACCACATAGGGGAAGATCGTGTTAACAGCGGCGGACGAATAGCTGTTCCGACGGCCAACAAAGCCTCCCATCAGATTGAGCAGACGATGCTGGCAAGTAATTGCGGCATTGAGCTTCCCGGTTGACATCCAGCCGTATGAAGAACCATAAACCGCGGACGGACCATAGTTGTCATAGGTGTCGCGGATTGCTTTGGCTGCGAGTTCCAGCGCCTTATCCCAGGAAACCCGAACCCACTTTTCATTTTCGTCGCCACGCGTCGCGCGGGAAGCCGGACCATTCTTCAGGTAGGACTCACGAACCATCGGATAGCGGATACGAGCCGTGGAATACGGCATTTCCGCAATCCCCTGAAGGTTGACCGAAGGCTGATAGTCATGCTCAAACGGCTTGCAGCCCACAATACGGCCGCCCTTCACTACCGGACGGACAACACCCCAGCGGAAAGCCGTAATCGATTCACCTTCATTCAGCTGGGACTTTCCGAGATTAAAAGAACCTGTAAGAGAAAGGTCTGATTCCGGGAGCGGATTCTCCGGAAAGATTGCTGCACTCTCTTTTGCGGCAGGATACCCGGGATGCTCCTTCGGACTCTCCATCATTTCTGCAGAAGCAACACCGGGCGCGGCAACCGCTGCGGCAGCTGCCGTCGCTGCAGAAGCTTTGATTAATGTACGACGAGAAATCTGGGACATTGGTTTGTCCTCCTTATTGAATTCGTTTGAAGTCAGTCGGATCACCCCTGTCTTGCGCTCTCCGGTGGTAATCCTAATTGACTAGTTATTATGAAATTCTCAAATTCAATAAGAAAGCCTTTCATGCATTTGTATCGCTATACATTTATAAATATTTCTTTAATGAATAGCGGGAATTTACGTCATTTACCGTGATGCATATAGCTTATATAAAAAGCTGTATTCCTATGATATATTTTTACATTCCCAATGATTCTGATATCTTTTTTAACTACTTAAATTATTGATAAATTTAAAATATTTTTATCTCTATTTCTGGATGGAAAAGAATTTCAGGTCTCAGCTTCAAATTCTTATATTCGTGGTGTTGAAAATCAGGTATACCAGTTTTTTTGATCTGAAATTCGGGATGATAAAATTGGGCGTGTTTGATTGGAATGTGTGCCAGATTTAGAAATAAATTGTTACATTTAAGGCGCGCAAAACCTTCTTTTAATACATTAGATCTACCTATCCAAACGTTTCAGTGAACTTTTTTACAGACTGTCCTATATAGATTGCCTTGCCCCGAAGACAGTCCAGCCTTGATCAGAACCTGCACCGGGCTTTTTACGGATAAGTGTTAACCTAAATTCCCGCTCTGTTAGCTGTATTTTTTAACAAAAGTCTATTGATTTTCCA
>ERZ837380.612-NODE-612-length-52602-cov-21.199764_pt1 | contig 52602 bp, 40 predicted proteins | sample MGYA00519685_ERZ837380 | MGnify/ENA primary metagenome ERZ837380 (study PRJEB31850, sample SAMEA3708817) | human gut metagenome | biome: human gut; feature: human-associated habitat; material: faeces | place: China | collected 2014 ...
AAAAACGGTACAGACAAATATGATTTCCTTTGTGAGCCATGGAGATAAGACTCTTCAGAGGCTTATCGGAATGTCCGGCGAACAGGAACATTATATTTCGTCTGCACCGTTTTTCTTTTCATAAACCTATAAAATCATGTCTTGTGAGAGGACGCTTATATTTGCCCTTCACAACCTAGGAACTGCACCACAGAATCTGCGACACTACGCCAATTAAACTCCGGTTTATTTGTAAAACCGCTCTAACGAATCCATGCGTGCACTCATATTTGCAAACATCGCATCCACGATCGTGATAGCTGCCATAGATTCCACGACAACAACAGCACGCGGTACGATGATCGGATCGTGGCGACCTTTGATATTGATGTCAATCTCTTCACCGGATTTATTGACCGTGTGCTGGGTGGCAGAAATGGAAGGCGTCGGTTTGATCGTGGCGCGGAGAATGATATCGGAACCATCACTCATGCCGCCCAAGATACCACCGGCGTGATTTGTTTCTTTGGAAACAGAACCATCCGCTCCGATGCGGAAAGCATCGTTATTGTTCTTGCCGGTTGCTTTGGCAACGTCAAAACCATCTCCAATCTCGAAACCTTTTACAGCACCGATGGACATGACGGCTTTGGCGAGGTTTGCGTTCAGCTTTTCAAAGACCGGATCGCCGATACCTGCCGGAACACCGGAAATGATACACTCCACGACACCGCCGGAAGAATTTTGTTCAGCGATGCAGGCTTCCAGATAAGCCATTGCATTTTCTGCGGCATCGGCATCCGGCATGTACACCGGATTTTTCAGAATCTCTTCGGCATCGAAATGACGCGGATCGCATGCGATTGGACCAATGGATTTAGAATAGGTTATAAGTCTGATGCCAAGCTGATCCAAAATTTTGACTGCGATCGCACCGGCTGCCACACGTCCGATTGTTTCACGGCCGGAGGAACGGCCACCACCGCGGTAATCTCTGAAACCATATTTCATATCAAAGGTGTAATCAGCATGTCCCGGACGATAATAGGATGCAATTTCACTGTAATCCTTGGACTGCTGGTTTTTATTATATACAACAAGTGAGATTGGAGTTCCGGTTGTTTTTCCCTCAAATACACCGGATAAAATCTCAACGGAGTCATCCTCCTTACGCGGGGTAGTGAATTTGGACTGTCCCGGTTTTCTGCGATTTAAAAATTTCTGGATATCTTCCTCACAGAGAGAAAGTCCTGCCGGACATCCATCTACAACGACACCGACTCCTTTTCCGTGGGATTCCCCCCAGGTTGTTATTTTAAATATATTTCCAAATGTTGATCCTGCCATAGGTATGTACTCCTTTATCACCAAATATAAAATGATTATAAAAGATTTCGCTTTGCGCGACAATAAGAATATGGTAAAATATAAAAAGTTGTAAAAAAATTTGTGAGGAGGTTCCAAGAATGGAACAATACCCTGTGAGAAAAATAGAAAAACCGATCGACTGGTGCGTGACAGTGCCGGGGTCTAAGAGCATGACAAACCGGGCGCTTTTAATGGCAGCACTCTCGGATGGGACAGTGACATTAGACGGCGTGCTTTTTTCAGATGATTCCAGACATTTTATCAGCTCACTGACTGCGTTGGGCTTTGATGTTCTCGTGGAAGAGGAAAAAAGGCGTGTGACGGTAAAAGGAGAAGGCGGAACAATTCCGAAAAAAGAAGCAGAGATTGATGTTGGAAGTGCAGGAACAGCCGCCAGATTTCTGACAGCAATGCTTGGAATGTCAGATGGCAGTTATGTGATCCAGGCATCCGGGCAGATGAAAAAAAGACCGATGAAAGATCTGTTTGTCTTATTGGAGCATACGGGGGCAGAGATTATATATCTGGAACAGGAGGGTTTTCTTCCTGTGAAAATTAATGGGCAGAGAAAAGACCAGAAGCTTACAGTCCGGCTTGACATCAGCAGGAGTACACAGTTTTTAAGTGCCATGCTTTTGATTTCTCCGATGCTTCCGCAGGGGCTGCATATTCAGATCACAAGTGAGAAGACGGATGGTTCTTATATCCGGATCACACGCAATATGATGGAAAACTGGGGTGTGCAGACACAGTTTGATGGAAAAAATTATGAGGTGATGCCGGGGGCGGCTTATCATAAAACTACTTATGTCGTAGAACCGGATATGTCGGCAGCATGCTATTTTTATGGTGCGGCAGCGATCACCGGAGGAAAAGCTATAGTCAAAAATTTGCATATGGACAACACGCAGGGAGATAAAAAATTCTTAAATGTGTTGGAGCAGCTCGGCTGTAAAGTGACAGATACCGCAAAAGGGATCTGTGTGGAAGGCCCGGAACATGGAAATATTCATGGAATCGATATAGATATGAACGATTTTTCTGACCAGACGATGACGCTTGCGGCGATGGCGCCATACGCAGATGCACCGGTGCACATTTCGCACATTGGCCACATCAGACTTCAGGAATCTGACAGGATCCATGCGATCGTGACAGAACTGCGGCGTGCCGGTATCCGGTGCGAGGAAGAAGAAGACGCTTTGACCATTTATCCGGGAGTGCTGCATGCAGCTGTGATAAAAACATATGAAGATCACCGCATGGCAATGGCATTTTCGCTGCTTGGTTTACGGACTGACGGAATCATAATAGACGATCCGCTATGCTGCAAAAAAACATTCGAAAATTATTTCGAACTGTTTACAATATTGACTCAAGAGTGATCATATACAATGAAAAAAAGAATTTTAGTACCATTGCGAGTGACACGTAGCGGAAGAGTGTTTTCGTTGATCTTGAACAATTGAAAGAAGAGTAGGATGAGTTTCGCAAACGCCTAAATATAATGGAAACAGGAAAGGAGTACAAAAATTGTACGAGTTATTAAAAGAAGAGGGAAGAGCCAAACGTGGAGTATTTCACACGGTGCACGGAGACATCCAGACCCCTGTGTTTATGAATGTCGGCACAGTGGCAGCAATCAAGGGAGCTGTCTCCACTGAGGATTTAGAACAGATCAAATGTCAGGTGGAATTATCGAACACTTACCATCTGCATGTGAGAACAGGAGATAAACTCATTAAGGAGATGGGCGGATTGCATAAATTCATGTCATGGAACCGTCCAATCCTTACGGATTCCGGCGGATTTCAGGTGTTTTCCCTTGCCGGCCTAAGAAAAATCAAAGAGGAAGGCGTTTATTTCCATTCTCATATTGACGGAGCCAAAATTTTCATGGGACCGGAAGAGAGTATGCAGATCCAGTCAAATCTCGGCTCAACGATTGCCATGGCTTTTGATGAGTGCGCACCGGCTCTTGCGGAACGCCCTTATGTGGAGGCATCCGTAGCGAGAACGACACGATGGCTGGAGCGTTGTAAAAAAGAAATGAACCGCCTCAATTCGTTAGAGGATACCGTAAATAAAAACCAGATGCTCTTCGGTATCAACCAGGGTGCGATTTATGCGGATATCCGTATCGATCATGCCAAGAGAATCTCGGAGCTCAATCTCGACGGCTATGCAGTCGGAGGTCTCGCAGTCGGGGAAACACATGAGGAAATGTACTATATTTTGGATGAGACAGTTCCTTATCTGCCGAGAAAGAAACCAACTTATCTGATGGGAGTGGGAACTCCGGCAAATATTTTAGAAGGCGTTGACCGCGGTATTGATTTCTTTGACTGTGTTTATCCGTCACGGAATGGCCGTCATGGACATGTATACACCAATCAGGGAAAGATCAATCTGTTTAACCAGAAATATGAAAAAGATATGCGTCCGATCGAGGAAGGCTGTCAGTGCCCGGCATGCCGCAGATACAGCAGAGCTTACATCCGCCATCTGCTGAAAGCAAAAGAAATGCTTGGAATGCGTCTGTGTGTACTGCACAATCTTTATTTCTACAATACGATGATGGAAGAAATCCGGGATGCAATCGATGCCGGAAACTTCAAATCGTATAAGGAAGAAAAACTTTATAACATGGGACAGATCGACCGCGAAAAAGAAATGACCGGACAGAAGAAGTCCCATTAAAAAAGGCAGATATTGCCCGAAGCTAAATATTTTATAAAATTAATTGGAAAAGCTTGCCGAAACGCAAGGTTTTGTGTACAATGTTCTATAGTTTCAAAAAATATCAGAAAAAACGATATTAGAGAGCAATAAGTTTTTAGGAGGAAGAAAGATGTTATCAATCTTGGCATCATCAGGAGCATCATCCGCAGCAGGAATGGGTGGAATGATCCTTTGGTTAGTTATTTTATTTGCATTTATGTATTTCTTCATGATCCGTCCACAGAAGAAAGAGACTCAGAAGAAAAATGCAATGTTATCGGAACTTGCAACAGGAGATACTGTTTTGACAACAAGTGGCTTCTACGGTACAGTTATTGATATCACAGACGATACAGTCATTGTTGAGTTTGGAAGCAACAAGAACTGCCGTATCCCAATGCAGAAATCTGCAATTGCAGCAGTTGAGAAACCGGAAGAAGCATAATGTAAATAGAGTGCTTTATCATAAGACGTCGGCAGTTGCCGGCGTCTTATCTGTATCTGAAAGAGCATCAGGGAAGCGGGCTGCTTATGGTGCTGCTGTTTCACGCATGAGCCTGATCAAAATATGATGATGAAAGGGAAAGAAAATGGTTTGTCTTGAAAAGCTAGATAGAAGTGATTTTGAAGAAGTTTATCGTATTATGGAACAGAGTTTTCCGGCAGATGAGAGAAGAAAAAAGGAAGGACAGCAAAAACTTCTGGATGAGGAAAAATATGAGCTGCTCGGTGTAAGAAATGAGGGAGGGCTTCTGGCATTTTTAGCAGTCTGGGAGTTTGCGGAATTTGTCTTTATCGAGCATTTTGCAGTCAGTGAGAAAGCAAGAAACAGTGGGATCGGCGGAAAAATGTTAGAGGAACTGGCAAGGCAGAAAGCAGGAAAAGTTGTTCTGGAGGTGGAATTGCCGGAGGATTCCCTGAAAAAAAGAAGAATAGGATTTTATGAGCGGCATGGGTTCACTTTTAACGAATATCCATATATCCAGCCGCCGATGGGAGAAGACCGGCATGAAATCCCCCTGCGGATCATGTCAGCACCGGAACCGCTTTCAGAGGATGAGTTTCAGAGCGTGCGCACAGAATTATACGAAAGTGTTTATCATTATGTATGTGAGGAATGATAAGCTATATTTTCTATAGGTAACAGTTATAACTATTATGAAAAAGAAAAATAGCAATGATAGTTGAAATGTTTCCAAAGATACTATATTATAGTCTTTATAAATACTGTCGGTAATTACTGTGCTAAAGTGAAAAAGATATGGATTCACTGAGGTGCACAGACAGGCTGTGAGATGAAAGAAAAGAGGGATTGGATATGGAGTGTCATATTGGTGTGATCTCAGGCGATGGAATCGGACCGGAGATCGTGGCAGAGGCGAAAAAAGTTTTAGATAAAGCAGGGGAGAAATACGGACATTCGTTTACGTATCAAGATATTCTGATGGGAGGATGTTCGATCGATGCGACAGGCGTGCCGCTTACCGATGAGGCAATTGCAGCTGCAAAGGCATCGGATGCGGTTCTGATGGGATCGATCGGTGGAAACACACAGACTTCCCCATGGTACAAACTGGCTCCGGAATTAAGACCGGAAGCAGGACTGTTAAAACTGAGAAAGTCTTTGAATTTATTTGCAAATTTAAGACCGGCTTATTTATATGAAGAATTGAAAGAAGCTTGTCCGCTCCGTGACGATATTATCGGAGATGGATTTGATATGATGATCATGCGCGAACTGACCGGGGGTCTTTACTTTGGGGCGAGAAAGACGGAGATGGTTGACGGTGTGATGACTGCAACCGATACGCTTGCTTACAATGAAAACGAGATCAGAAGAATCGCAAAGCGCGGATTCGATATTGCCATGAAGCGCAGAAAAAAAGTGACAAGCGTCGATAAGGCAAATGTTTTAGATTCCTCCAGATTATGGAGAAAAGTAGTGGAAGAAGTCGCAAAAGATTATCCGGAGGTTACTTATGAGCACATGCTTGTAGATAACTGTGCAATGCAGCTTGTCAAAGATCCAAAACAGTTTGATGTCATTTTGACGGAGAATATGTTTGGAGATATTTTATCAGACGAGGCAAGTATGGTGACCGGCTCTATCGGAATGTTATCCTCCGCAAGTCTGAATGATACCAGATTTGGTCTGTATGAGCCAAGCGGCGGTTCTGCACCGGATATCGCAGGAAAAGGAATTGCCAATCCAATCGCAACGATTTTAAGCGCAGCGATGATGCTCCGCTATACATTTGATCTTGATAAAGAGGCAGATGCGATAGAATCAGCTGTCAAACGGGTGTTAAAAGACGGTTACCGCACAATCGACATTATGCCGCAGGAAGATGCAAAGAAAGCATATGTAACACAGGTTGGTACATCACAGATGGGCGATCTGATCTGTGAGCGTATTTAAAATACAGAAAGATGGAATGGTATCACCTGAGGAGGAAAATCCGGGCTGAATGATAACTTCAGGTGAGAGAAAGGAATGACAGAATATGAAGAGTGATAATGTAAAATCAGGGATGCAGCAGGCTCCACACAGAAGTCTTTTCAATGCACTGGGATTTACAGAAGAAGAAATGAAAAAACCAATGGTAGGTATCGTAAGCTCCTACAACGAGATCGTACCGGGCCATATGAATCTGGATAAAATCGTAAATGCAGTGAAATTAGGCGTTGCAGAGGCAGGCGGTGTGCCGGTTGTATTCCCGGCAATCGCAGTGTGCGATGGAATTGCAATGGGACATATCGGGATGAAATATTCTCTTGTCACAAGAGATCTGATCGCAGATTCCACCGAGTGTATGGCACTCGCACATCAGTTCGATGCACTTGTCATGGTTCCAAACTGTGATAAAAACGTTCCGGGACTTTTGATGGCAGCAGCAAGAATCAATGTTCCGACTGTATTCGTATCCGGTGGACCAATGCTTGCAGGTCATGTGCACGGCAAAAAGAGAAGTCTTTCTTCCATGTTTGAGGCAGTCGGTTCCTACGCAGCGGGAACAATGTCGGAGGAGGAAGTAAAAGAGTATGAAGAGAAAGTTTGTCCAACCTGCGGTTCCTGTTCAGGAATGTACACCGCAAACTCGATGAACTGTCTGACAGAAGCACTCGGTATGGGATTAGGCGGAAATGGAACCATCCCTGCAGTTTATTCAGAGCGTATCAAACTTGCAAAACACGCCGGAATGGCAGTTATGGATATGTACAATAAGAATATCCGTCCAAGAGATATCATGACAAAAGAAGCAATCTTAAATGCCCTGACCGTAGATATGGCATTGGGATGTTCCACAAACAGTATGTTACATCTTCCTGCAATAGCACACGAGGTAGGATTTGATTTTGATATATCTTTCGCTAACCCGATCAGCGAAAAAACACCGAACCTCTGTCATCTTGCACCGGCAGGACCAACTTATATGGAGGACTTAAATGAGGCAGGCGGTGTCTATGCCGTTATGAAAGAGTTAGCAGACATTGGACTGCTCAACACAGACTGTATGACCGTTACCGGAAAAACAGTCGGAGAAAATATTAAAAATGCAGTGAATAAGAACCCGGAGGTAATTCGTCCGGTTGACAATCCATACAGTAAGACAGGTGGTCTTGCAGTATTAAAAGGAAATCTTGCCCCGGATGGAGGCGTTGTAAAACGTTCTGCAGTGGTAGATGAGATGATGGTGCATGAAGGTCCGGCAAGAGTGTTTGACTGTGAGGAAGATGCGATTGCTGCGATCAAAGGTGGAAAGATCGTGGCAGGTGACGTTGTCGTGATTCGTTACGAAGGACCAAAAGGCGGACCTGGCATGAGAGAAATGTTAAATCCAACCTCCGCAATCGCAGGAATGGGATTAGGTTCCTCCGTGGCACTCATCACGGACGGACGTTTTTCCGGTGCGAGCCGTGGAGCTTCCATCGGTCATGTGTCACCGGAGGCAGCAGTCGGCGGACCGATCGCTCTTGTGGAAGAGGGAGATATCATCAAAATCAATATCCCCGAGATGACCTTGGATATTGCAGTGTCCGATGAAGAGATGGCAGCACGTAAGGCAAAATGGCAGCCAAGAGAACCAAAAGTTACCACCGGCTACCTTGCGCGTTACGCATCTATGGTAACATCCGGCAACCGCGGAGCAATCTTACAGATTCCGGGAAAGAATGATTAAAGAAAGGCTGTTCATGGGTGCTTTCCGGATTTTGAAAGCATTGGTGAAGCAATTAGATATGGAAACACGAAAGGGGATTTAGAGAATGCAGTTAACAGGTGCGCAGATCGTGATCGAATGTCTGAAAGAACAGAAGGTTGATACTGTATTCGGATATCCGGGCGGCGCTATCTTAAATGTATATGATGAATTATACAAACATCAGAATGAGATCAGACATGTTCTGACTTCCCATGAGCAGGGTGCGTCCCATGCGGCGGACGGTTATGCGAGAAGTACGGGAAAAGTAGGAGTCTGTTTTGCAACAAGCGGACCGGGGGCAACAAACCTTGTCACCGGAATTGCAACCGCATATATGGATTCTGTTCCAGTGGTGGCAATCACCTGCAATGTAAATGTTCCATTACTTGGAAAAGACAGTTTTCAGGAGATCGACATTGCGGGAATCACAATGCCGATCACAAAACATAACTTTATTGTAAAGGATATTCATAAACTGGCAGACACAATCCGCCGTGCGTTTAAAATTGCGCAGACCGGAAGACCGGGTCCGGTTCTTGTGGATATCCCAAAAGATATCACGGCAGCGAAGACGGAATACAAGGCAAAAGAGCCGGAAGTGATCTCAGGAATTTCACAGACGATTACAGAGGAAGACTTAAACAAAGCGGTCAAGATGATCCAGAAGGCAAAGAAACCATACATATTTGTCGGTGGTGGAGCCGTGATCTCCGGCGCCAGTGAGGAATTAAAGAAATTTGTCAAAATGGTAGATGCGCCTGTCTGTGATTCCCTCATGGGAAAAGGAGCTTTTGACGGAGAGGATGATCTTTATACCGGAATGCTTGGAATGCATGGAACAAAAGCATCCAATCTCGGTGTCAGTGAGTGTGATCTTTTAATTGCTGTCGGCGTAAGATTTTCAGACCGTGTACTCGGCAATGCAAAGAAATTTGCAAGTCAGGCAGATATTTTACAGTTTGACGTGGATCCTGCGGAAATTAATAAAAATATCCAGACAGATGCATCTGTGATCGGTGATATCAAAGAGATCCTGCTTCGTGTGAATGAGCGGCTGACACAGATGAACCATACGGAATGGATCACACATATCATGGATTACAAAGTAAAGTATCCACTGACTTATCCAAAAACCGGATTATCAGGTCCTTATGTTATTGAGGATATCTATAAAGAGACAAATGGGGATGCCATCATTGTGACGGAAGTAGGACAGCATCAGATGTGGGCGGCACAGTATTACAAATACAAAAAACCGAGAACACTTCTGACATCCGGTGGTCTTGGAACAATGGGGTATGGTCTTGGCGCTGCGATCGGTGCACAGATCGGATGCCCGGATAAACAGGTCATTAATATTGCCGGAGACGGATGTTTCCGTATGAATATGAATGAAATTGCAACTGCAGTGAGACAAAAATTACCACTCATCGAAGTGATCATTAATAACCATGTACTTGGAATGGTCAGACAGTGGCAGGATTTGTTTTATGAGAAACGTTATTCTGCAACCGTTTTAGATGACGGTGTAGATTATGTGAAATTGGCGGAAGCCATGGGTGCAACGGGCTATCGGGCAACGAATCGTGAAGAGTTTAACAAAGCTCTGAAGAAAGCACTTGCATCTGATACCCCGGTTGTAATAGACTGTATCATAAATAGTGATGACAAGGTATGGCCGATGGTTGCTCCGGGTGAAGCGATCAGTTCTGCTTTTACCGGGGATGACTTGAAAAAGAAACAGGAGGAGTAATGATTATGAGCAGAGTTTACAATTTTTCCGCAGGACCAGCCGTTCTGCCAGAGGAAGTATTGAAGGAAGCAGCAGATGAGATGTTGGACTATCAGGGCAGTGGAATGTCTGTTATGGAGATGAGCCATCGTTCCAAAGTGTATGATAACATCATCAAAGAGGCAGAGCAGGATTTAAGAGATCTGTTAAATATCCCGGACAATTACAAGGTACTGTTTTTACAGGGCGGAGCTTCACAGTTCTTTGCAGAGGTTCCTATGAACCTGATGAAAAACCGCAAAGCCGGATATATCTTAACTGGTCAGTGGGCAAAGAAAGCATTCCAGGAAGCAAAAATCTACGGAGAGGCAGTTGAACTTGCTTCTTCTGCAGATGAGACATTCTCTTATATCCCGGATTGTTCGGATCTTCCAATCACAGATGATATGGATTATGTATACATCTGTGAAAACAATACAATTTATGGAACAAAATACAAGAAACTTCCAAACACAAAAGGCAGGATTTTAGTATCCGATGTATCCTCCTGCTTTTTGTCTGAACCGATGGATGTCACAAATTACGGAGTTGTATATGGCGGCGTTCAGAAGAATATCGGTCCTGCCGGAGTTGTGATCGCGATCATCCGTGAGGATCTGATCACCGATGATGTCCTGCCGGGAACCCCAACCATGTTAAAGTGGAAAACACAGGCAGATAATGATTCCCTTTACAATACACCACCTTGCTACAATATTTATATCTGTGGCAAAGTGTTCAAATGGTTAAAGAAGATGGGCGGGCTTTCTGTGATGAAAGAGCGCAATGAAGAGAAAGCAAAAATCTTATATGATTTCTTAGACCAGAGCAGCCTGTTCAAGGGAACTGTAAGAAAAGAAGACCGTTCCCTTATGAATGTTCCATTTGTGACCGGCAATGAAGAGTTAGATGCCAAGTTTGTAAAAGAGGCAGCAGCAGCCGGATTCGTAAACTTAAAAGGACATCGTACCGTAGGAGGTATGAGAGCATCCATTTACAATGCAATGCCGAAAGAGGGCGTTGAAAAATTAGTAGAATTCATGAAGAAGTTTGAGGAGGAAAATGCATAATGTTCAAATATAATTGCTTAAATCCAATTGCATCCGTAGGATTAGATCTTTTCTCAGGCGACTATGAAAAAGTAGAGGACTTAGGTCAGGCAGACGCAGCACTTGTGAGAAGTGCTGCCATGCATGAACTTGAACTTCCGGACAGCCTGCTTGCAGTGGCAAGAGCAGGAGCTGGTGTCAACAACATTCCTCTTGACAAATGTGCAGAAAAAGGAATCGTTGTATTCAATACTCCGGGGGCAAATGCAAACGGTGTAAAAGAACTTGTTTTCGCAGGAATGCTTTATGCATCCCGTGATATCGTAGGCGGTATCGACTGGTGCCTTGCAAATCAGAATGATGAGAACATTGCAAAAACAGCAGAAAAACAGAAAAAGAACTTTGCAGGAACTGAGATTTCAGGCAAGAAACTCGGTGTCATCGGACTGGGCGCTATCGGTGTGTTAGTTGCCAATGCAGCCATCCATATGGGTATGGATGTATATGGATATGATCCATACATTTCCGTCAGTGCAGCATGGAATCTTTCCAGAAGTGTCAGACATATCAGCAATGTGGAAGATATTTACCGTGAGTGTGATTATATTACGATTCATGTTCCGCTTTTGGATTCTACAAGGAAGATGGTCAATGCAGAAGCGATTGCCATGATGAAACCAAATGCGATCGTTTTAAATTTTGCCAGAGATCTTCTTGTAGATGAAGAAGCTATGGTGGAAGCTTTAGCTGCCGGAAAAATCAAAAAATATGTATCTGATTTCCCGAATCCAATCACAGTCGGAGCAAAGGGATGTATCGTGACACCACATCTTGGAGCATCTACCGCAGAGTCAGAGGATAACTGTGCGATCATGGCAGTCAGAGAAATCCGTGATTATATGGAGAATGGTAACATTGTCCATTCCGTGAACTTCCCGGATTGTTCTATGGGCGCATGTACTACCGCAGGAAGAATTGGTATCCTGCATCGGAATGTAAGTGGTATGATCAGCCAGTACTCCACAACATTGGGAGATGCCGGAATGAACATTGCAGGAATGACAAACAAATCCAAAGGTGATTATGCATATGTATTGATCGATGTGGATTCCCCTGTGACGGAGGATGTCATTCAGAAGTTAGAGAACATTGAGGGCGTCTTAAAAGTACGTAAAGTAAAATAAAAAATGAGGGCAGAAAAATGTTGCTGACAGTTGATACAACAGAGGCAGTGGAAGCCATTGCCGAAGCGCAGGAAAATCTTCAGGAGGTTGCAAAAAATCCCGGGATTCTCCGCACTTATTTTCAAAACCTTGTTCCGGATCTTTTGAATTTTGCACTGCAGGTTGTCATTGCGGTCATCGTATATGCAGTGGGAGCTAAACTGATCGGTCTGATCGTTAAGATCGTAAGAAAAACGATGGAGCGCAGAAATGCAGATGTCGGAGTGATACAGTTCTTGTCTGCAGTCGTGAAATATGCACTTTATTTTATCCTGATCCTGACGATCTTAAGCCTGTTTGGGATAGCAACTACCTCAGCGGTGGCAGTGCTTGGCTCCTGTGGTGTGGCGGTTGGTCTTGCACTGCAGGGAAGTCTTTCCAACTTTGCTGGCGGAGTGCTGATCCTTTTGCTGAAACCTTTTGTAGTGGGAGATTATATCATTGAGGGCTCGAATGAAGGAACGGTATACGAGATTTCTATTTTCTATACCAAGTTAAAGACCGTAGACAATAAAATGATCGTGATTCCAAACGGTAATCTGTCCAACAGCAGTCTGGTCAATGTATCGCATATGGATAAACGACGGGTGGACATTGTGGTAGGTATCGGTTATGAGGCAGATATCCGTACTGCAAAAAATATTTTATATGAGATCGGCAGAAATGATCCGGCAAGACTGCCGGAAGAGGACGTTGTGGTGTTCGTAGATAATCTTGGTGCATCTTCGGTGGACCTTGGTATCCGGATCTGGGTCAAAACAGCAGATTACTGGGATGCGAAGTGGCGGTTGATGGAAAATATCAAATATGCACTGGATGAAAATCATATTTCGATTCCGTATCAGCAGATTGATGTGCAGATCAAGCAGTAAAATTTATTAATAGTTGTTGACAAAAAATCCGATGTATGCTAACTTCAATTTGTGTGACATGCACAAAAACATGTCAAATTTACAAAAAGGTTTTAGAGGTATTAGGAGGATTTTGTTATGCAGCAGGGAACTGTAAAATGGTTTAATGCAAAAAAAGGCTACGGATTTATTTCCGATGCAGATGGTAACGATGTATTCGTTCATTTTTCTGCATTAGACATGGATGGATTCAAAGAGTTAAAAGACGGTGAAAAAGTTGAATTTGAAGTGACAGAGGGAGCAAAAGGACCTCAGGCAGCAAATGTAAGACGCATCGGCTAATTCATAGATGAGAATCTGAAAAGCGGGGGACTGTAACACGGTATTCCTTAAGAATAGGGAATGGTTGTTACAGTCTTTTTTTGTTTCAGAAATTTTCGAAGATAAAAATAGGATAATGCCGCGAAGTGTGGTATACTATAGAACAGTATGTATTAGAGAGAGGACAGACAGATGCAGTTAAAAGATTTACAGGCATATGAAATTTTAGAAAAACGCCCGATCAAAGATCTCAATTCCGAAGGAATCATTCTCCGCCACAAAAAAAGCGGAGCGCGGATCGCAGTGATTTCCAACGATGATGACAATAAGGTCTTTTATATCGGTTTTCGCACACCGCCGGAGGATTCCACCGGGGTGGCACATATCATTGAGCACACTGTTTTGTGTGGTTCTGACAAATATCCGGTCAAAGATCCTTTTGTGGAACTGGTAAAGGGTTCCTTGAATACCTTTTTGAATGCAATGACTTACCCGGAGAAGACAATCTATCCGATCGCAAGCTGCAATGATAAAGATTTCCAGAATCTGATGAGTGTCTATATGGATGCGGTTTTTCATCCGAATATTTATAAATATCAGGAGATCTTCAAGCAGGAGGGATGGCACTATGAATTAGAGAGCGAGGATGCTCCGGTGACCATCAACGGTGTTGTATACAATGAGATGAAAGGTGCTTTTTCCTCACCGGATGATGTCTTGAGCCGTCAGATCATGACATCCCTTTTTCCGGACACGACTTATGCAAACGTTTCCGGCGGAGATCCTCTGCATATTCCGGAACTGACTTACGAGGAATATCTGGATTTCCACCGCAGATATTATCATCCCTGTAATTCCTACATTTATCTCTATGGAGATATGGATGTGGCAGAGAAGCTTGCGTGGATGGATGAAGCATATCTGGGAAAATATGAGGCAATCGGGCTTGACTCGGAGATAAAGCTTCAGAAACCATTTGAAAAACCAATCGAAGTGACACATAAGTATTCCATTTCTTCCACGGAATCCGAAGAAAACAATACCTATCTTTCTTATAACACGGTGATAGAAACAGCACTGGACGAGAAATTGTATCTCGCATTTGATATTCTGGATTATGCGCTGGTCAGTGCGCCGGGAGCACCGTTAAAACAGGCATTGATCGATGCCGGGATCGGTTCTGAGATCACAGGCGGATATGACAGTGGAACGTTGCAGCCGACATTCTCTGTGATCGCAAAAAATACCAATCCGCAGGAAAAAGAGCATTTTTTGGCTGTCATCCGTGAGACATTAGAGGGGCTTGTAAAAAATGGATTAAATAAAAAATCGCTGCTGGCAGGGATCAATAGTTCTGAATTCCGTTACCGTGAGGCTGATTTTGGACATTTCCCAAAAGGACTTTTATATGGGATCCAGTGTCTGGACAGCTGGCTTTATGATGATATGCGTCCATTCCTTCATCTGGAGGCATTAGATACTTACCGTTTCTTAAAAGAGCAGGTGGAGACAGATTATTTTGAGCGGCTGATCCAGAAGTATTTATTAAATAACAAGCATGCATCTGTTGTGATCATTGAACCTGAGAAAGGCTTAAATGCAAAAAATGAGGCTGCCTTAGAGAAAAAACTTGCGGAATATAAAGCGGGGTTATCAGAAGATGAGATCCGAAAGCTGATCGCAGATACAAAACATCTGAAGGAATATCAGGAGACACCTTCTCCAAAAGAAGATCTGGAAAAAATTCCGATGCTTGCGCGTTCCGATATGAAAAAAGAGGCGGCACCTTTTTATAATACAGAACTTTCGGTGAAAGGTGTTCCGGTGGTACACCACGATATCTATTCGAATGGAATCATTTACCTGACCATGTTATTTGATATTGCACACATTCCGGCAGAGGACATTCCATATCTTGGCGTATTGAAGGCAGTACTTGGCTATGTGGATACAAAAAATTATTCCTATGCGGATTTTGCAAATGAGGTGAACATCCATACGGGAGGAATCAGCAGTACGATCGGTGTGTATCCGAGCGTGAAGGATAAAGATGATTATCAGGTGAAATTTGAGGTGCGCACCAAGGCATTATATGACAAATTGCCGGAAGCAGCTGCATTGATGAAAGAAATGTTTTTCACCTCAAACATTGATGATGAAAAGCGTCTGTATGAGATTATTGCCGAGTTGAAATCAAGACTTCAGGTAAGCATCAGTTCCGCCGGACATTCCGTGGCTTCGACAAGAGCCATGACTTATTTTTCCAAGGCGGCTGCTTACAAAGATACGATCACATTCTATGAGACGCTGTGTGATCTGGAAGCACATTTTGATGAGAGAAAAGAAGCACTGACCGCAAAATTAAAAGAGATGGTTTCCTCCATTTTTACCAAAGAACATCTTCTGGTCAGTGTCACCTGCGAAAAAGACGGGGTTTCCATCGTAGAAGCAGAACTGGAAAAATTCATTCCAATGTTATATGAAACTTCCGGGGAGGAAAAACGGGCAAAGATCGTTCCGGTCCGGAAGAATGAGGGATTTATGGATGCCTCCCAGGTGCTGTATGTGGCGAGAGCCGGAAATTTCCGCACACATGGTTTTGACTATCACGGGGCACTGCGCATTTTGAAAGTCATCATGGAGTATGATTACCTCTGGATCAATATCCGTGTAAAAGGCGGAGCATACGGTTGCATGAACGGTTATATGAAAAACGGAGACACTTATTTTGTCTCTTACCGAGATCCAAATCTGGAAAAGACAAATGAGATTTATGACGGAATCCCTGCATATATCGAGCATTTTACAGCAGATGAACGTGATATGACAAAATATATCATCGGGACGATCAGTGATATGGATGTGCCAATGAATCCAAGCACGAAGGGCGACCGGTCCATGGCAGCTTATTTACAGAATATTTCGTACGAAGAGATCCAGAAAGAGCGTGATCAGGTGATCGGTGCAACGCAGGAGGACATCCGGGGACTCCGTGATATGATCGCAGCCGTTCTCGCAGAGAATAACCTCTGTGTAGTCGGAAATGAGGAGACTTTGCAGGAATGTGCAGAAATGTTTGGAGAGGTAAAACACTTGAATGGATCAGAGAGATGATTGTGAAATTTACAATTGTCTGAGTAAATAAATACAAAGAGAGGAAGTTTATGAACGAAAAATTTAAATCCGGATTTGTGACGATCATCGGAAGACCAAACGTGGGAAAATCCACATTAATGAACCATCTGATCGGACAGAAGATCGCAATTACATCGAATAAACCGCAGACGACAAGAAACCGCATCCAGACGGTCTATACGGATATGGAGCGTGGGCAGATCGTATTTCTGGATACACCGGGGATCCACAAGGCAAAAAATAAACTTGGGGAGTACATGGTAAATGTGGCAGAGCACACCTTAAATGAGGTGGATGTGATCTTATGGCTTGTGGAGCCGTCAAATTTTATCGGAGCAGGCGAGCAGCACATTATCGAGCAGTTGAAAAAAGTAAAAACACCGGTCATCCTGATCATCAATAAAGTGGACACCGTAGACCGTGAAAAAATCGTGGAATATATTGACACATACCGTAAAGTGTATGATTTTGCGGAGATTATCCCGGCTTCTGCACTTCGTGCAAAGAATCTTGACACGGTCATTGACATGATTTTCAAATATCTGCCGTATGGACCGCAGTTCTATGATGAGGATACGGTCACAGATCAGCCGGAACGCGCAATCGTTGCGGAGATCATCCGGGAGAAGGCACTGCATGCGCTGGATGATGAGATCCCACATGGAATTGCCGTTTATATCGACCGGATGAAGGGCAGAAAGGGACAGAATATCATTGACATTGACGCGACGATCGTCTGCGAGCGTGATTCCCACAAGGGAATTATCATCGGAAAAGGCGGTGCAATGCTCAAAAAAATCGGAAGCAATGCGCGTTACGAGATCGAGCGGTTATTGGATACAAAAGTAAATCTGAAACTTTGGGTGAAAGTGAAGAAAGACTGGCGTGACAGCGATTTTCTGATCAAAAATTTTGGATACAATAAGGACGAAATTTAAACCGTTGCCAATATTTAACGTGTATAAGGTTTTTCACAACGCAAATCCTATCTGTATACAGATGGCAGGAGGGAAAAACGATGGAGAAAACCTGGAACACTTTTTGGGAAACAGGACGGATTGACGATTATCTGAAGATATGCAGAGAAAAAGAGAGTGACAGAGAGCAGGAAGTAAGGCAGAATGGGGCAGAACCTTGTAGTGACCGGAATGGTTTTAAATGCGATGCCGATTGGCGATTATGACAAAAGAATAACGCTGCTCACGAGGGAGAGAGGAAAAATCACAGCATTTGCCAGAGGGGCAAGAAAACCAAACAGTCAGTTTCTGGCTGCGACTAATCCTTTCTCTTTCGGGGAATTTGAACTTTTCGAGGGACGTTCTACATATACAGTTGCCAAAGTGTCCATCCAGAATTATTTCCGGGAGCTTGCAGCAGATTTCAACGCTGCCTACTACGGATTTTATTTTCTGGAATTTGCAGATTATTATTGTCAGGAAAATAACGATGAGACAGAAATGTTAAAACTGCTTTACCAGACACTCCGTGCGCTCGAAAGCCCCGCTTTTTCCAACAGGCTTGTGAGATGCATCTATGAACTTAAGACTCTCACAATCAACGGGGAAGCACCGAATGTGTTCGGGTGCACAAAATGTGGGAAAAAAAAGGAACTGCACTGGTTTTCGGGAAAGACGGCGCGCATGCTTTGCGATCACTGCGTGAATGAGTTAAGGCGGAAACCTGAAAATATGGCGGCGTTGCCGACCTATCAGAAAGTGCAGGAATCCACAGTCTATACCATGCAGTATATTATGACAGCAAAGCTTGCAAAACTTTACACGTTTTCTGTATCCGATCAGGTATTGTGGGAATTACAGCAGTGTATCAGGGAATACATGAAATATTATATCAACCATTCTTTTAAATCATTAAAAATTTTGGAAGAGGTTGAAAACATGATATAAAAATTGTATAATATCCAAGATTAACATTGAATGAAATAGAAAGAGGATGGAGTCTGTAACATGAAGAGATTAGGGTGTATTGGACTGACGATCATGATCTGCGCAGGTATGCTCGCCGGGTGTGGTTCCAGTCTGGAGGCAGACACAAATACCGTTTATGTTTCAAAACATGGCAAAGTAGTTTCAATGGATGTGGAACAGCTTGACCAGTCTTATTATGATGAGACGGAGCTGAAAGAGTTTGTGGATTCCGCAGTGGATGAGTACAATACAGAGAATGGAAAAAATTCTGTAAAAGTGGATGATCTGACCGTGGAAGATGGCACAGCAAAACTCCGGATGGACTATGAAACGGTGGATGATTATACAGCGTTTAATGGTGTGGAATTGTATGAGGGTAAAATCGTGCAGGCATTGGCTGCCGGGTATGATTTTGACACAGATTTTGCGGGCGTGGATAAAGACGGCAGTGTCACGGGAGTGACGAGAGGGGATATTCTCGCACAGGAAGATCTGAAAGTTGTCATTATTAAGGCAAATACCGATGTGAAGATTGACGGCAAAATTTTATATGTTTCCTGCGATAACGTGACGGTGACAGGAAAAGATTCTGTTTCCATTAAAGAGGGAACCGGAATCGAGAAAACCTGGATCACGGAAGCAGAAGAAGTACCATCCACAGAGGCCGTCTTGGAGACAGAAAGTACGGAAGACGCAGGGGATGTCATTGAGGGAGAAGTGATCATAGGAACAGAGGAAGCTTCCGGCAATGATGTAGTCACAAATCTTTCCGGCGGTTCATCCGGTACAGATGTCTATACTTATATCATTTACAAATAGGCTCGCGATGATACAATAAATCATAAGTACGAGTTATAAATAATTGCATAATACAGCAATAATATAATAGAATGTGAGGAATTTATTATGGAAAAGACGATGGACAAAATCGTAGCACTTGCAAAATCAAGAGGATTTGTATATCCGGGTTCTGAGATTTACGGAGGTCTTGCAAATACATGGGATTACGGAAATCTTGGTGTAGAGTTGAAGAACAACGTAAAAAGAGCATGGTGGCAGAAATTCATTCAGGAAAACCCTTACAACGTAGGTGTTGACTGTGCCATCCTTATGAATCCACAGACATGGGTTGCATCCGGACATCTCGGAGGATTCTCTGATCCGTTAATGGATTGCAAAGAGTGCCATGAGCGTTTCCGTGCAGATAAGATCATTGAGGATTTTGCTGCTGAGAAGAACATTGAATTAAAGGGCTCTGTGGATGGATGGACACAGGAAGAAATGAGAGATTTCATCGAGGAACATCAGATCCCATGTCCTACATGTGGCAAACATAACTTCACAGACATCCGTCAGTTTAACTTAATGTTTAAAACATTCCAGGGTGTTACTGAAGATGCAAAGAACACAGTTTATTTAAGACCTGAAACAGCACAGGGAATTTTCGTAAACTTTAAAAATGTACAGAGAACTTCCAGAAAGAAAATCCCATTTGGAATCGGTCAGATCGGTAAATCTTTCCGTAACGAGATCACACCGGGTAACTTCACATTCCGTACCCGTGAATTCGAACAGATGGAATTAGAGTTCTTCTGTGAGCCGGGTACTGATCTTGAGTGGTTCCAGTATTGGAGAGGATTCTGCCGTGACTGGTTACAGACACTTGGTATCAAAGAGGATGAGATGCGTCTTCGTGACCATTCACCGGAAGAACTTTCCTTCTACAGCAAGGGAACAACCGATATTGAGTTCTTATTCCCATTTGGATGGGGCGAGTTATGGGGTATCGCTGACAGAACAGACTATGACCTCACACAGCATCAGAACGTATCCGGACAGGATCTCACTTACTTTGATGATGAGAAGGGTGAGAGATATGTACCGTATGTTATCGAGCCTTCTCTTGGAGCTGACCGTGTGGTACTTGCATTCTTATGTGCTGCTTATGACGAGGAGAACATCGGAACAGAGGAAAAACCGGATATGAGAACCGTACTCCATTTTCATCCGGCACTTGCACCTGTTAAGATCGGTGTACTTCCATTATCCAAGAAGTTAAATGAGGGCGCTGAGAAAGTATATGCACAGCTTGCAAAGAAATATAACTGTGAGTTTGACGACAGAGGAAATATCGGAAAACGTTACAGAAGACAGGATGAGATCGGAACACCATTCTGTGTAACTTATGATTTCGAATCTGAAACAGACGGAGCAGTTACTGTACGTGACCGTGATACCATGGAGCAGGAGAGAATTAAGATCGAAGATCTTGATGCTTATTTTGCAAAGAAATTTGAATGGTAAGAGTTCCATAATATGGAATAGAATTTCAAATTGTGAAATGTGCATAAAAAATAGGCGAAAAGAAGCAAAAAAGTTGTTGCCTTTTGGTTAATGTGTGGTATTATAAGTATGTGCGTTTTGGAAAAACGTGCATACTTGTGACAAGAACAGGGGTTAATGCTCTCTGTTTGAATAAAAGTTACAGTATTTTATATTAGGAGGAATTATAAAATGGCAAACAAATGGGTTTATATGTTTAGCGAAGGCGACATGACCATGCGTAACCTGCTTGGTGGTAAAGGTGCCAACCTTGCAGAGATGACAAGCATCGGACTTCCTGTACCACAGGGATTCACAATCACAACAGAGGCTTGTACACAGTACTATGAAGATGGTCGCAAGATCAACGACGAGATCATGGCTCAGGCTATGGAAGGCGTTAAGAAAATGGAAGAGATCAACGGAAAGAAATTCGGCGATCTTAAGAATCCATTATTAGTATCTGTTCGTTCAGGTGCAAGAGCTTCTATGCCAGGTATGATGGATACTATCTTAAACCTTGGTTTAAATGACGAAGTAGTAGCAGCTATGATCGCTGGTAACCCAGATCCAGCATTCGAGCGTTTCGTTTACGATTCCTATAGACGTTTCATTCAGATGTTCTCTGACGTAGTTATGGAAGTTGGTAAGAAATATTTCGAACAGCTTATCGACAAGATGAAAGAAGAAAGAGGCGTTAAATTCGATATCGACCTCACAGCAGCAGACTTAAAAGAATTAGCAGAGCAGTTCAAAGCTGAGTACAAGAACCAGTTAGGAACAGACTTCCCTTCAGATCCTGTAGAGCAGTTAAAACTTGCTATTGAAGCTGTATTCCGTTCTTGGGACAACCCACGTGCAAACGTTTACCGTCGTGACAACGATATCCCATATTCCTGGGGAACTGCTGTTAACGTAATGCCAATGGTATTCGGTAACTTAAATAACGAGTCCGGTACAGGCGTTGCATTTACACGTGATCCAGCTACAGGTGAGAACAAACTTATGGGTGAGTTCTTGATCAATGCACAGGGTGAAGACGTAGTTGCCGGTGTTCGTACTCCAATGCCAATCGCACAGATGGAGCAGGAATTCCCAGAAGCTTACGCTGAATTCTTAAAAGTATGTGAGACTCTTGAGAATCACTACCATGATATGCAGGATATGGAGTTCACTGTAGAGAACAAGAAACTTTACATGTTACAGTGCCGTAACGGTAAGAGAACAGCTCCAGCTGCATTAAAGATCGCTTGCGACCTTGTTGATGAAGGACATAAGACAGAGGAAGAAGCAGTATTAATGATCGATCCTCGTAACTTAGATACATTATTACATCCACAGTTTGATGCTGCTGCATTAAAAGCTGCAACTCCACTTGGAAAAGGTCTTGGAGCATCTCCAGGAGCTGCTTGTGGTAAAGTTGTATTTACAGCAGAAGATGCTGAGGCTTGGAATGCAAGAGGAGAGAAAGTCGTATTAGTACGTCTTGAGACTTCTCCAGAAGATATCACTGGTATGAAGGCTTCCCAGGGTATCTTAACAGTACGTGGTGGTATGACATCCCACGCAGCCGTAGTTGCACGTGGTATGGGTACATGCTGTGTATCCGGATGTGGCGATATCGCTATGGACGAAGAAAATAAGAAATTCACATTAGCTGGAAAAGAGTTCCATGAAGGAGATTACATCTCTATCGATGGTACAACAGGTAACATCTATGATGGAGCTATCAAGACAGTTGATGCTACAATCGCTGGTGAGTTCGGTCGTGTTATGGCATGGGCTGACAAATACAGAACATTAAAAGTTCGTACAAATGCAGATACTCCAGCAGATGCTAAGAAAGCTCGTGAGCTTGGTGCAGAAGGTATCGGACTTTGCCGTACAGAGCATATGTTCTTTGAGGAAGACAGAATTGCTGCATTCCGTGAGATGATCTGCTCTGATACAGTAGAAGAAAGAGAAGCTGCTCTTGAGAAGATTCTTCCATATCAGCAGGGAGACTTCGAAGCACTTTACGAAGCATTGGAAGGTAACCCAGTTACAATTCGTTTCCTTGATCCACCTCTTCATGAGTTCGTTCCAACTGAAGAAGCAGATATCGAGAAACTTGCAAAAGCTCAGGGTAAATCCGTTGAGACAATCAAGAACATCATCGCTTCTTTACATGAGTTCAACCCAATGATGGGACACAGAGGATGCCGTCTTGCAGTTACTTATCCAGAAATTGCTAAGATGCAGACAAAAGCTGTTATCCGTGCAGCTATCAACGTACAGAAGAAACATTCAGACTGGACAGTAAAACCAGAAATCATGATTCCACTTGTATGTGAAGTAAAAGAGTTAAAATATGTTAAGAAAGTTGTTGTTGAGACAGCAGATGCTGAAATCGCAGCAGCAGGCGTTAAATTAGAGTACGAAGTTGGTACAATGATCGAGATCCCAAGAGCAGCTCTTACTGCTGATGAGATCGCTACAGAAGCTGATTTCTTCTGCTTCGGTACTAACGATTTAACCCAGATGACATTCGGATTCTCTCGTGATGACGCTGGTAAGTTCTTAAATGCTTACTATGATACAAAGATCTTCGAGAATGATCCATTTGCAAAACTTGACCAGAATGGTGTTGGTAAGTTAATGGATATGGCAATCAAACTTGGTAAACCAGTAAATCCAAAACTTCATGTTGGTATCTGTGGAGAGCACGGTGGAGATCCATCTTCCGTAGAGTTCTGCCACAAGATTGGTTTGGACTATGTTTCCTGCTCACCATTCCGTGTACCAATCGCTCGTTTAGCAGCAGCTCAGGCAGCTATCAGCAATAAATAAGAGTACTTATTCTTTGGAGAAGGTTGTGTATAAAAAAACCCATATCAGCGTTGATTCGCTGATATGGGTTTTTTGGATGTCTGCAAGAAAAGAAAGTATTGTAAGTGGAATTGCATGTTCTCCATTTTCATATCTGGAATAAGTGCGCTGGTTTACATTCAGCAGCTTTGCAATATATTCCTGTGTATAATCGGAATCTTCTCTCAAATCTCGGATTCTTTGAATATTCATTTAAATGTCTCGTTTGCTTTTGTTCATAAAGAAACTAACATATGAAAATCGGTGTTATTTTTGTTTAGCAACGACTTATCGGCTTGATACTTGTCAAACTAAATGGTAAAATTAAACCACACTAGGACAGGTCTACCTTGCTGTATGTAACCCAATCCTAAGACTAAAGCTTCGGAGGAGTGTGTAAAATATGCAGGAATTAAAAAAGCTTCCAGTCGGTTTTGAGAACTTTCAGGAAATTCGGAAGTTAGACTTTTATTATGTGGATAAAACAAAATTGGTAGAGCAGCTTCTTGAAAATTGGAGTAAAGTGAATTTATTTACCAGACCACGCCGATTTGGAAAAACCTTAAATATGAGTATGCTTAAGAGCTTTTTCGAGATTGGAACAGACACAGCATTATTTGATGGCCTTTATATTTCGCAGAATGAAGAACTTTGTAAGGAATATATGGGAAAGTATCCTGTTATATTTCTGTCTCTCAAAGGTGTAGATGGACTAACATTTGAAGAAGCACGGTCTGCCCTGTGTGAGTTGATTGCTGGCGAGGTGAGACGATTTAAGTTCTTGCTGAACAGTAGCAGACTGGACAATGACGAAAAGAATATATATCGTGATTTGATTTCACTTCAAGGGGAACAGGAAACTACTCTTGCAACGAAGCTGAAATTCTCACTTAAGAAAATTTCAGAACTTTTATATCAACACTATGGTCAGAAAACGATTGTTTTGATCGACGAGTATGATGTTCCACTTGATAAGGCCTTTCAGCATGGCTATTATAGAGAAATGGTGGCACTTATTCGTGGATTGTTCGGTGAAGCACTTAAAACAAATGATTTTCTACAGTTTGCTGTATTAACAGGATGCCTTCGGGTTTCCAAAGAGAGCATCTTTACTGGCTTGAATAATTTTAAGGTTTATTCGGCAGATGATGTTCGATATGATGAAGAATTCGGCTTTACGAATGAAGAAGTAAAAAAACTGCTGGAAGACTACAATCTGCAGAAACATTTCACAGAAGTGAAGGAATGGTATGATGGCTATCGTTTTGGTAATGCAGATATTTATTGCCCATGGGATGTAATCAATTATGTTGACGATTTGGTAAGTGAGGCTAAATCGCAGCCAAAGGCATATTGGATTAACAGTAGTGGAAATGATCTTGTAAAACGATTTATCGACATGGCAGATAAAACTACAAAGGATGAAATCGAACAATTGATTGTGGGAGAGGCAGTCGAAAAGAGAATCCGTTTGGATCTGACCTACGATGAGATTGATAACAGCATTAATAATTTGTGGAGTGTTCTTTTTACAACCGGATATCTCACAAAAAATGGTGATGTAGAAAATGGGATGTATAGATTGATCATTCCAAACAAGGAAGTCAGGGAAGTCTTTCTTTTACAAATCCGTGACTGGTTTGACCAGGTAGTTGCGAATGACCACGCATCTACGGAAAAAATCAACAGGGGTTTTCTTGAAGGAAAGACAGATGACATCCAGCGGGAACTTACAATGTTTCTTGGCGAAACAATCAGCGTTTTAGATACGAAAGCAAGAAACGAAGAAAAAGAGATTTTTTATCATGGTATTCTGATCGGTATTTTAAAAAATTATTCGGGCTGGGCGGTTAAATCGAATAGAGAATCTGGTGATGGATATGCAGATATTTTGCTTAAGCCTAAGAATCCAGATGTTGGAATCGTGATAGAACTGAAATACGCACATTCCATGAATGAACTTGACAAGGCGTGTGAACGAGCTATGGAGCAGATTAAGAATCACAGATATGACGCAGAACTCCGTGAGGATGGACGAAACGATCTTCTTGCATACGGAATTGCATTCTGTAAAAAACGTTGCAAAGTCGTAGTTGAAAAACTATAAAATACAAAAATCAGCACTGTTTCCATCGAGGAAGCTGTGCTGATTTGTTGATTTTTCAGGGTAAAGGAAAAAATGATTATAGACAGATCAAAACAACAGAAAAATCTTCTGGAAATGTTACAGGAAAAAAATGAATACATCAGTGCTCCATGCAATGGCAATGGAATCTGCGGAAAATGTATTGTGCGGTACAAAAGCGGAGCAACAGAACCGACGAAGCAGGATAGAGAGTTTTTATCGGAAAAGCAGTTGGAGCAAGGCTATCGTCTGGCATGCCAGTCATATCCAACGGAAGAATACAAAGTTGAAATTCCGGAAATGGAAGAAACGATAGAAGTCCTTTCGCAGTGGGAGAATCAGAGAACAGAAGAAATTCTGAAAAATACAGCAGAAGGAACGGCAGAGAAAACAGAAAATACACTTTATGGAATCTGCATCGACATCGGAACAACGACTCTGGCAGCCTTGTTAGTGAACCTGAAAACCGAAGCGGACTGTCAGACCGCAGTATCGGTCAATCATCAGAGAACCTACGGTGCAGATGTGATTTCAAGGATAGATGCCTCTAACAATGGGAAAAAATGGGAGATGCAGCGCTGCATCCGGCAGGATTTACAGAAGCTGGTCGGTGAACTTGCAGAAAAAGAGGGAATCCATGTGGCACAGATACAAAGGATCGTGATCGCAGGAAACACAACGATGTGTCATCTGCTTCGCGGATTTTCATGTGAGACACTGGGGGTGGCGCCTTTTCTGCCAGTTGACCTTTCATGGATGGAAGGCAGTGCTGCGGATTTTCTTGGAATGAAAGAATTGGATACAAAAGTTGTGATTTTGCCTGGGATCTCAGCGTTTGTAGGGGCTGATATCATGGCTGGCATTGCAAAAATGAATATGCACAGATCCGAAGGATATCATTTGCTGCTGGATATTGGAACGAATGGGGAGATGGTGCTTGGAAATTGCCGTCATATGTATGTGACGTCCACGTCTGCAGGACCGGCGTTTGAAGGCGGAAATATTTCCTGTGGCATGGCGAGCATTCCGGGAGTGATCTCACATGTTTTCATGGAAGAGACAGGGAAAGCCGGATTTCAGGTGATCGGTGAAACAGATGGAGAAAATAAGAAACAGCAGGCGATCGGAATCTGCGGAACAGGTATGATCGATCTGGTTTATGAACTCCGGGAGCATCAGATGATCGATGAACATGGAACATATTCGGATCTTTATTTTGACACCGGATATGAGCTGGCAGAAAAAGTAAAATTCACACAGAATGACATCCGGGAACTTCAGATGGCAAAAGCGGCGATCCGTGCAGGAGTGGATATTTTAGTAAAAAAGGCGGGCATTACGTTTGATGAAGTGGACGACTGTTATCTTGCAGGTGGATTTGGAACAAAGATAGATATCAAAAAGGCGGCAGGGATTGGACTGATCCCGAAAGAACTGGAGATGAAAACGATTCCGGCCGGAAATACAGTTCTTGCAGGGACAAAAGAGGTTTTACTTGGCAAAATTTCAAAAGAAGAACTTGAAAAAATCCAGACCATGGCAGATGTCATCAATCTGGCAGAAGAAAATGATTTTGAGGAGATGTATCTCTCTTACATGGATTTTTAAGTAAACGACAGATAAAAATTCTTGTATTGAAAAGGAAAAATAAGTCTGTTATCATATAGTATATGGTATGTACGGAAGAAAAAAGATTTTGACAGGTGGCTGAAACCACTACAAATGGAGAAGGATTGGCACAAAGGTTTATGACAAGAAAACATACAATATTAGTTGTGGATGATGCAAGACATAACAGGACTGCATTGCGGGAAATTTTAAATGACAATTATATCGTGCTTGAAGCAGAAAATGGACAGAATGCATTAGCAGTTTTAGAGGAGAAGTATCAGGCGGTAACTGTGATCATTCTTGACCTGATCATGCCGGACATGAGCGGACTGGAACTCTTAGAAATTTTTCACAGGGATGCAAGGTATCAGAATATACCTGTGATCGCAATGTTGAGAGACATCAATGATGAGATCGAGTGCAAGTGTCTGGAATACGGAGCATGGGATTTTATGCGGAAACCTTATGATCCGACGATTGTGCGTTTTCGTGTAAAGAATGTGATCGATCGCAGTCAGATGAGAGTGGATGATGAATTAAAGTACCGTGCGGAGTATGATGTGCTTACCGGCATTTTGAACAAATCAAAGTTCTTTTATAATACGAGAAATATGCTGAATATTTTCGGTACGGAAGATTTTGCATTCATCAGGATCGATATTGAAAAATTCCAGCTGATCAATTCCTTTTTTGGAATGGATGAGGGTGATAATTTATTAAAGTATATGGCAGATTATCTGCAGAATGTGGAAAAAGAATATCGTTATATTACTTATGGAAGAATTGAGGCAGATATTTTTGCGGTATGCTTTTCTTATGATAATGAGAAAGAGATCACAGACTTTGTGAAGAAATTCACGAATCAGATGGAAAAATATCCTCTGGATTTTGATATCACGCCTTTCTTTGGGATATATCTTGTGAAAAACCGTGATCTTTCCATCAACGAAATGTATGACAAAGCCAATCTTGCATCCAAAAACTGTAAGGGAAATTATATCCAGAACTATTTCTTTTACACAAAAGAGATGAGTGAGGATATCATCAAGGAGCAGCGCATCATCAACAATATGAAGAATGCGCTGAAGAACGAAGAGTTTGTGCTGTATTTGCAGCCCAAATATGAACTTCAGCGAAATTCCATTGCAGGAGCAGAGGTTTTGGTGCGATGGATCACAGCAGATGGCAGGATGATATCGCCGGGAGAATTTATCCCGGTATTTGAGCGGAACGGTTTTATCCTGAAGCTGGATCAGTATGTCTGGGAAAAGACATGCCAGCTGCTTGCGGGATGGAGAGATGAGGGAAGAAAAATATTTCCGGTTTCCGTCAATATTTCGCGTGTAAGTCTTTATAATCCAAAAATTGTGGATGTGATCTGTGGACTGACAGAAAAATACAATATTCCACCGGAATGGCTGCAGTTAGAACTGACAGAGAGTGCATATACAGGAAACCCAAAAGCAATCAAAGAGATGATGGAACAGCTTCAGAAAAAAGGTTTTTCTATTTTGATGGACGATTTTGGAAGTGGTTATTCCTCGCTGAATGTACTAAAAGATATTACGGTTGACGTCCTGAAAATTGATATGAAGTTTCTGGATGGCTCCGGAGATGATGGCAGGAGTGAAAACATTCTGGCATCGGTAGTCCGCATGGCAAAGTGGCTGAACATGCCGGTCGTAGCTGAGGGTGCGGAGCGCAAAGAGCAGGTATCGTTTCTGCACAGCATCGGATGCGAATATGTGCAGGGATTTTATTTTGCAAGACCAATGCCGGTAAAAGAATATGAAAAGCTGTTGTATGAACAGCCATACTTTGAAGATGATGAGACAAGAAGAACATCCAACGATACGAATGCCATCTGGACAGCGAATATGCAGATGGAAATGATTTTCTCCAACATGATGCAGGCAGCTGCAATTTATGAGTACAGCGACGGAAATATTGAAGTGGTGCGTGTAAATGACGCTTATTTTGACCTGTTTGGTTATCATGACACAGACCGTGTGCACAAAGAGATTGAGGGATCCATTGATCATGTTGACAGAGAAAGGTTTATGGATACTTTTGCACAGGTTGTGGAGAATCAAAGCACTGCGGAATGTGAAGTGAAACGTTTTCTCGAGTCTGGCAGGGAAATCTGGATCAAGCTCCGCCTGAAGTATATTAACAGGGTAGGGGAACGCCATATTATTTTTGGCTGCATTGATGATATCACGGTCCAGCGGGAGATGGACAATGAACTTGCAAAGTACCGTCTTGCACTGATGGAAGAAGAGGTAAACGAGAAAACCATGCTTGTCGTGGATGATATGGAGATCAACCGGGCATCGCTGGAGAGTATTTTTGAAACAGATTACCGTATCCTGCAGGCAGGAGATGGGGAAGAGGCACTTCGTATTTTAGAGGAACAGAATTATAAAGTGGATATGATCCTGTTAGATCTGATGATGCCTGGCATGAATGGACAGACTTTTATGCAGGAAAGGAAGAATGATCCAAGGATCTTAAATATTCCGGTGGTGATCATCACGGCGGATGATACAACAGAACAACAGGTATTGACGATGGAATTAGGTGCAAGCGATTACATTGTAAAACCGTTTATTCCGGAGATCGTGACCAGACGTGTGCAGAATGTCTGGGATTCCACAAGGCGAAAAAAAGAAGTTCTGCAGGAGCATCAGAAGTAGTGGATAAGCAAAAAAAACTGCGTGTGTTTTATTCAGATATCAGTGCCTTGCGTGACAGATCAGATCAACCACAGTTGTGGGAGTTTTTGTGCTACGCCAGACAACAGAAAATAAAACAATGTAAAAATGAAGATGACAGGCTTCGTGCCTTTGGGGCAGGTTTGTTATTGGAATACGGTCTGCGGCAGTATGGTTACACGCAGACAATACCTGTGGGATCGTCTGCTGCAGCAGAGTTGGAGCAGACCGGACAAACACGGTCTTTGCAGCAGGTAAGATTCGTTTATGGTGAAAATGGGAAGCCATATCTTGGGACAGGACAGGGAGAACGGCTTCCGCTTATGTTTAACCTCAGCCATTCGGGCATGTATGTGGCAGCAGCTTTTGGCACAGAGGATATAGGTGTGGATGTGGAGCTGATGCGCACCGGAAAACAGAAGATCGCACAGCGTTTTTTTGCAGAAGATGAGAGGAAATATCTGGAAAAATGTTGGACAGATGAGGCTTTTACCGGAATATGGACGAGGAAGGAAGCCTATATCAAGGCGGTTGGAACAGGGATCGCAATGTCTTTGGATTCTTTTTCCACGATGGAAGAACAGGTGGGAGAATATTATCTGAAAACATGGAATGTCAAACGGGATGTCTGGCTGTCTGTCTGCCGGAAAGGGAGTGTGATCGAACGCTGTCTGCCGGAGAAAATCGCATTAGAACAGGTGTTTTTATAAGAGACAGATCTGCAGATCATAATGAGAATGGTACAGGATCAGTACCGATAGAGATGGAAAATGGAGGTTGGGATGCATGTATGACGAGTTGACCGAACAGGACATAAAAAAAATGGAAGAAGAGATTGAGTATCGGAAGCTGGTTGTGAGAAAAAATGCGCTGGAAGCAGTCAAAGAGGCACGTGCACATGGCGACCTCAGTGAAAATTTTGAATACCATGCAGCAAAAAAAGACAAAAATCAGAATGAGAGCCGTATCCGTTATCTGGAGAAAATGATCAGGACAGCAAAGATTATTTCTACGGATTCTGCGGATGATGAAGTCGGAATGAACAATACCGTTACGGTCTATTTTGAGGATGATGACGAGGAAGAAACCTATAAAATTGTCACAACCATCCGCGGCAATTCCCTGAAAAATCTGATCAGTAACGAATCGCCTCTCGGAAAAGCATTGTTGGGACACAAAATAGGTGACCGCTGCGAAGTAAAAGTAAACGATAACTATTCCTATTTTGTAGAGATACGAAAAATCGAGAATACGGTGGATGATGGAACGGATAAACTGAGAAGTTTTTAAGATATAAGAAAGAAGATTGAGGAACAAAAAGATGAGATTAACAGAATTATTAAACAAAGATGAAGTGACGATTTCCTGCGAGCTTTTTCCACCAAAACAGGGTGCGCAGTTGGAAAATTATAAAAATATCGTAAAAGATATGGCGGCATTAAAGCCGGCATATATGAGTGTCACTTACGGCGCAACAGGTGGAACATCTGATTATACGGTAAAGCTTGCAGAGGAAGTGCGTAACAATAACATTCCGGCGTTGGCACATCTGACCTGTGCCTCTTCCACCAAAGAAAAGGTGGCATCTGTCATTGAGGAGTTAAAGGCAGCAAATATCGAGAATATCCTTGCACTCCGTGGCGATATTCCTGCAAATGCAGATTTTCCGCTGCCGGATCAGTACAAGCACGCAAGTGAACTGATCGCAGATATCAAAGCACAGGGTGATTTCTGTATCGGTGGTGCATGCTACCCGGAAGGACACCCGGAAGCAGCAACGATTTTTGAAGATCTCGACCATTTGAAAGAGAAAGTGGATGCAGGATGCGAGTTCCTCACCACACAGATGTTTTTTGACAATAACATTTTATACAATTTTATGTACAAGGCATTAAAAAAAGGAATAGATGTTCCAATTGTAGCAGGTATTATGCCTGTCACCAACGCAAGCCAGATCAAACGTATCACATCTTTGTCCGGCAATATGGTTCCACCGAGATTTCTTGCAATCGTAGACAGGTTTGGAGACAACCCGGCAGCAATGCGTCAGGCGGGAATTGCATATGCAACAGAGCAGATCATTGATCTGATCGCCAACGGTGTCAATCATGTGCATATTTACACGATGAATAAACCGGATGTTGCAGGAGAGATTTTAGACAATCTTTCCAATATCTATGTGAGATAGTGGATGTAAAATGATTGCTTAAAATGTGAAGAAAAATCAATATTTTTGAAATGACAGGATACCTCCTGAGCAGATACGGGTAACAACCCCGAACCTGCCGGGAGGTATTTTTGCGTACTTGAAGAAACAAAGTGCATTTTTCGTGCGGTCTGCTGCATAAAATATTCGTGTGACCATTGTGTGACCGGGGATACCTATAATAACACAAGGATTTATAAAAAATTCAATGGATGAGCGGAGGAGATGGAGAGTGAAGAAAAAATACATGCTTATGGGAATCGCTGCAGTATTGATCCTGGCAACGATGGTTGGCGGAACGCTTGCAGCTCTGAATACAAAAAGTGAAAAGGCAGTGGCAAATATTTCCATTAAGAGTGTGGGAGTCACGATGATCGGGGATCAGCCTGTGGCACTGGCAGACGGCGGGGAAAAAGAACCGGTTACGATCGTACCGGGGGAAACGATCGTCATGCCGAAGGCAGTACAAAACGATATCCCGGATGGTTATGATGTGTATGTAAAAGTAGTCATTTATCATGCATGGGATACAAAAAGCGGCGGACTTGTGAGTGCAGGGGAGGCGGATGATATCTATGTACATAATCAGGACTGGATCATCGGGTATGAGGATGATGAGCAGACGGTGATGTACTACACAAAGCCGCTGGCTCCAGAGCAGACGACAACAAACTTTATGGACGGAATTCATTTTAAGGAATCTATGGGCAATGGATTTGCAGATGCAGTCTATACGTTAGAATACGAAGTTACGGCAGTTCAGGCGAATAACGCAAAAGATGCGATCGCAGCAGAGCTTGGAGTGTTCCCGGAGTTTGATGAAAATGGAACGATTTTGTCTGTTTCAGAAACAAGATAACGGTTGAAGGAGATTGGATCATATGAAAATAAAAAACATAGCAGCCGTTCTGTTGCTTATTTGGACTTGTGGATTTTCATCGGTGGTCAGTGCGGCGGAAATTCAGACTGTGCAGCTGACAGAGGAAAATCAGCTTGTGTATACAAAAGATAAGACAGAACTTGCCGGTGCTTTTGATGGCATGGCACCCGGAGACAGCAGGACCGTTGTCATTAAAATCGAGAATCAAAACAGTCATAAGGCATCTTTTTTTATTTCGCAGAAGACAACGGATGCTTTGGAAGAAGCAGGAAAAGCGTCTGGCGGAGCATATGAGTTTCAGGTGGAGATCGGCAATGATACCGGAAGGATATCTTTGCTGGATGCAGATGCCGGTGGATATGCGGAAAATGTGGCAAGTGCCGAAGGTTTAGCAGAAATTACAGAATTGAATGAGTATCGTTATATGACAGCTCTGGATCCGGGGGAGTCGGCGGATGTCTATGTGACATTGACCTTAGACGGCGAGGGCATGGACAGCGCAGATGGAATTGATTATTCGCGTGCAGCAGGTGCGATGGAATTTGAATTCCGGGCGTACTATGCAGACGACAGAAAGCCGGTTGTGATCACAAATTATGTGACGGAGCACGGAGAAGACAATGTGGTGACAAAGGTTGTAAAGAAAGTGATTCCAAAGACTGTCACAGAACAGCTTGTTCCACTGGCAAATGGTGTCAGGACAGGAGATCCTCTGACAGTGACGGTATCTGCAGGAGTTCTGGTGGCAGGTATAGTGATTGTTAGTATCGCAGTGAAAAAAAGAAAGGTGGAGCGCAAGTCATGAAAAAAGTAAAAAAAATAATTACGGGCTTTCTTACGGTTTTTATCTTCATGGCGCTGGTGCTTCCAATGACAACAGTGAAAGCTTCGGAGGAGAAAGAAGTGGCGGAAAAAAGAATGTATACAGTGACATTCCGTGCGGGAAATGTTGCAAGTTTTGATACAGATAAGATCACTGTTTCCGAAGGGATGGAAGTGACAAAAAATTATATTAAGGTAAAAGTTGCAAAGGGAGATACACTTGATTTCACAGTGCCTGGCTGGGAAAGTGATGCAAGGATGACATCATGGTTTTCTAACTGCCTGCACTATGAAAAAGAGGCAGCATATGGGTTGAAAGCTTTTAACGGTGTTGTGGGAACTGCGGTGGAACGGAATACAGAGTACGTGTTGGATTATAAGCGTCTGATCGATCCGGTTTCCTATACGGTGAGTTTCATAGACAGTCAGACGAAGGAACAGATTGCAACTCCACAGATCATCTATGGAAATGCCGAAGAAATCATTATGGTCACTCCGGTGACCGTTTCGGATTATACACCGACGGAGAGCAGTAAAACTATAAAACTGGAAAAAGGGAAAGGGAACACGGCAACGTTTGAATACCACTACACCGGGGCTGTGGAGACGATCACCAGCACGGTGACAAACGTGGTTCCGGGCACAACACGGACAGAGACAGTCGTAAGTGAGGTCGAGGAGACGGTCATCATTCCCGGAGCTGCCCAGCCGTCCGGTGTTACTGCAAATGTAGTAAATAATGCGTCAAATGCAGTGAATGCGCCGGTAGGCAATACAGCAAATAATGCAGCGGACAATGCGGTAAATGCTCCGGCAGATGATAATGAAGACCAGACCGTAGACGATAGCAATGTTGAAATTCCGGAGGAGCAGACACCGTTGGTGGATGGAGATGGGAATGATGGAGTTGTCGCCATCGAAGAGAGCGAGACACCGTTGGCGAACACAGCAGAGGATGAGAGTACCGCTTCCGGCGATGTGAACGGGAAAGATGCAGACCTTGCAGCGCAGGAGATCGATGCAGCATCCGTACCTGTGGCAGTGCCGGTGATCGGCGGTATCACGGCAGTTTTTGTTGTGGGACTGATTGTTTTCCTTATATATAAAAATAGAAAAAAGTCGAAGTAACCAGGATTTTTAGGTACAGTATTCGACCTTTATAGCAATACATGCATGTTAGACTTACAGGAAAAATCTGGCAGTCAGAGCCGGAAAAGAGGAGGAGAACTGCATGCTGACGATTCGTACTTTGGGGAAATTTCAGATAAGGAATGAAGAACATATTGTGAATGAGGAAGAAATACGATCTCCGAAAATGATAAATTTACTGGCGTATCTGATTCTTCACAGAAATCAGACACTGACGTTTTATGACATGGCGGATGCGTTGTGGCAGGAGGAAGAAACGGGAAATCCGGCAGGGGCATTGAAGAATCTGATGTATCGTCTGAGAGTTCTTCTGAAGAAAAACTTTGGAGAAGAGGACTTTATCCTGACCGATCATGGTTCCTATCGCTGGAATCCCAGACTGGAAGTGGCAGTGGATGCAGAACGATTCGAACAAATGTTTGAATTGGCAAAGCAGAAACCTATTTCAGAGGGTGAGACAATCCAGAAACTAAAAGCGGCGCTTGCACTTTATCAGGGTGATTTCATGACAAAAGTTGCAGATATGCACTGGGTGATGATGCTGAATACTTATTATCACTCTTTGTATTTAAACTGCGTCCGGTATCTGTGCGAATGTTATGTCCGCGCGGAAAAATATGAGAATCTGGAGCAGCTTTGCAGTCAGGCACTTCAGCAGGAAAGTCTCGATGAAGAGTTATATTGTTATCTGATCAAGGCTTTGGCAGGAAAAAATAAAATTGGTTCTGCCCTGGAAGTGTACGAGAATGCCTGTCGGACGTTGCAGCAGCAGCTTGGAATTTGTGGACTGTCAAAATTAAAGGGCGTTTATGACAAATTACTGAGACAGAATAAAAGCGGAAATGTGCAGGGAATTGCACAGGTACATCAGGATATTGCAGAACAGAATCCAGCGGGAGCGTTTTTGTGCGGGTATCCGGTCTTTCGGGAAATTTGCAGGCTTCAGGTGAGAAAGACAGCGCGTTTTGATGAAAATGAATATATTCTGCTTCTGACCTTAAAGGCGGGGGAGTATACCGGAAGCAGAGTCAGTGATGTAGATCTGTTCCGCATCCGCAATGCGATGCCGCATCTGGCGGAGACATTGAAAAAATCGCTCCGTCCAGGGGATGCAGTGGCACAGTTCAGTGATTCGCAGTATGTGATTTTGCTTTCTGCATGCACTTATGAGGGTGGAATGCTGGCCGCAAACCGGATTATTTCAAAATTTTATCAGGATCATAAAGTTTACCGGAATCTGAAAATCAAGATCCATATAGAGAAAGTGAAAACAGCGGAACATATTTTAAACAAATACAGTGGATGAGATCTTTGGAAGAGAAAACAGTAGATCAAAGGGCAAAAGTAAGGAGGATTCTATGAAATTTGCAGCGAGTGTAAAAAAAGTGATAGCATTCCTGTTATGTTTGGCTTTGCTGACATCCGATGTGACCGTCACCAATGCGACAAGTGTAGACACCACGGATGTTTTTACGGAAATTTCCACAGAGATGTTGAATGAGACGAAAAATGCAGGGCAGGAAAGTACCGGGCAGGAAGGAAAAATGTCAGATCCAGACGGAACAGGAAATACAGAAAAAGTCAGGAATACAGAGAACAGCGAGAGCACGAAAGTGACCAACAACATCGGGAATGCAATAGGCACGGAAGCAGTCGAAGGCACGGAAGCAGTCGAAGGCACGGAAGCAGTCGAAGGCACCGAAGCAATCGAGAACACAGAAGTGACCGATGACACAGAGAGCACTGAGGCGACTGAAGCAATCGAGGAGACGGAGAACACAGAGGAGACAGAACAACCGGAATTAAAAACCGTCTTCGACTATTCCAATGACGCAGTCCGCGTGGTCGTGACACTTTCGAATGAGACCGATCTTCCGGCAGGCGCAGAGCTTGTCGTGGCACCGGTAGCCGTCACAGCAGAAATGGAAGCATCCATCGATAAAGCGATGGAGGGCGAGTCGAAAGAAAAAGAAGAGGTTGTGGCGTATGACATCTCCTTTGTAAAAGATGGAAAAGAAGTGGAGCCCGGGGCAACCGTGCAGGTGCAGTTATCGCTTGCGCAGGTGAAAGAGGGCGATTCGGCGAGCGTGTATCATTTTGATGAGACAAAAAATGAGATGTTGGATATGAATGCGAACACTTCTGCCGACGGCGAGGTGACATTTGGCACGGATCATTTTTCAAAATATGTCATCGTCAATCATGGAGATAACAACGTGACCGTGACCATCGAACATTATGACAACAGCAAATATCAGGCGCAGGATGAGCAGAGTGCAAAAATTTACAGCGATGATGTCTGCACGATGGCACCGGGAGCAAAAATCAGCGACTACAATAAGGCGTTAAACTGGGATGTGGATCATGTGCAGGTAAACGGAGAAGCATTTTCCCAAAGTGAACTTGAAAACATTGAGATCCATGAGGACAGTGTTGTAAAAGTTTTTTATCAGGCAAAAAATACGGACTATATCGGTGAGGCATCGTTTTATGACTACGAGGTGATTCCTTATGACAAAGCCGGACAGCAGAGGGCGGATCTGAGTATCAATGCGGATTCCAACTATCCGTCTGAACAAAAAGACAACCGTTTCACGGTCGGAACGGTATCTCAGAATTTAAGTGAAAATCAATATGACACCGTCACGAAAAAAACAGGTCAAAACGGAACCACAGACGACCAGCATATCAACGTGTATACCGGAGGAACTGGAGAAAATGCAAAAAAAACAGGAATCGTTACCGGGTTAAGTGATGATTACAAAGAAGTTCTTTTCAGTGTGAATGAACCGGGCGTTTTTCCGAAAGACGGAGCAGCTGCGGCAGGGACAAAAGGACTGACAGTAAAAGAAGGATACAGGTTAAAATTTTCACAAAGTGGTGACACTTATGAACTGAAAGAAGTTTTAGACAAAGAGGACAACGTGGCAGCAACTGCGGGGGCGGATTTCCTGCCATTTGGAAATAATAATTTTTATTTTGGACTCCGCTATGACGTTACCTTTACACTTGGAGATTATATCGGGGAACTGAACTATTCTTTTACCGGGGATGATGATCTCTGGGTGATTCTGGATGGAAAACAGGTGGTCATCGATCTTGGCGGTATCCATGACGCTCTGACAGATACGGTCGATCTCTGGAAATATATTGACAGGACAGACAAAAACAAAGAACATCATCTGACCATTTTATATATGGAGCGCGGTGCAGGAAAGGCAAACTGTAACATGAAGTTTACGCTTCCGAATGCGGACGTGATCAAAGTGGTGGACGACGACGTGCCGGATATCCCGCCGGAGGAGCCGGTTGATTTTACGGAGAAGGATGTGGAATATCATAAGACAGTGAAACTGACGGACTGGGAGAACAGAGAGTATCAGATCGATCTTGACGCAAGTTCGCTCGCAACCTCGCAGAGCACAGTTGAAAAAATACAGACAGTGGATGCCATGATGGTATTTGACCTGTCCGGCTCGATGAATGAAATTTTGTCCGGTGAAAATCAATTAAAGGACATCGGAGAATTCAGCAGTGTGAAGAATCAGATGGATATCAATAAAGTGTACTACTGGAATAAATATGAAAAGAGTGGCTGGTGGCCATGGACGTACGATAAGAGTGTCGGAATGGGAACGGCGGCTGTATCCGGTAATGTGTATGCGAAGTATCCGGTAAAATATATCGACGGACAATGGAAAAAGTATGTGGACGGCAGTTATCAGAGCATTTCAGACAGTGATGTGATGGCAGTATGGACGTCTAAGATTTCTGCGTTAAAAGACGCCGCCAGCGGATTTGTGACAGGTATTTCCGATACATCACCGGACAGTCTGGTCGGAATCGCCACCTTTTATGGCATTGGCAATGGGTGGAACAGCAGTACCGAGGGCAAATTAAACCACGGTCTTTCGAAGGTAAATAAAAATGAGATGTTAAAGTCCGTCAATGCGCTTTTTGCGGACGGCGGTACCTCTCCACAGAAAGGACTGGAGCATGCATACAGCGAATTGCAGAAGGCAGAAGATGGCAACAAAAAATATGTGATCCTGTTCTCCGACGGAGAGCCTTCGGACAGCAATGACAAAATGGAGACAGAAGCATCAGCGGTGAAGCTGAAAGAGGCAGGCTATACGGTCATCACAGTCGGGCTTGGTTTAAATAACGAGACTGCCACATGGCTGGGAGAGAAAGTGGCGTCAGCCGGCTGTGCATTTACGGCGGATACTGCGGAGGAGTTAAACAAAATCTTTCAGAACATCCAGAGCACGATCACACAGTCAAGATCCCTGACCGGAGTGCAGGTGACGGACATTATTGATGCGGAATTTGAGCTGACAGATGCCGAGATCCAACGTCTGAGAGCGGATGGCGCACAGGTAACGGTCAATGAGGATGGCACAACGACGGTCAGCTGGCTTGATCAGGAAGTAAAGCCGAAGGAAAACGGCGCCTCCGGCTGGCAGAAAACAATCCATATCGTGGCAAAAGAATCCTGTCTGGGTGGAAATAATATGACTACAAATGTAAATCCGTATTCCTTTTTAAGCTTTGGCGGCACACAGCTGGAATTGCCGCAGCCGACCGTGAATGTGAGAATTGCGTATCAGATCACAGACACAGCAGATACGATTTTTCTCGGGGAAAATCTGGAAAACTATGCAGATGATGCGGCAGTGCGCATGAAAGATGCGGACAGCGCCAAAATGACAAAGGTGTATCTGACGTTCTACACGGACAAAGGCTGCCGTGAGGAGATCACGCAGGAAAACCTGAAAAAAGAGAGACCTAAACAGGATACCACGTATTACGCAAAAGCATTTCTGCCGGTGGAGGAAGCGACAGATGCTTCCAACGCAAACTCCACGTTAAACGGTGTGATCTATAAAAATGAGACACAGGTGGAGGCAGCGCATGCGGATGGGGAAGCCTATGCAGGAAAATATGACGTGAAAGTGAAAACGGGAACGCTTACGATCACAAAGAAAATCAGTAAAAAAGATATCAGAGCGTGTGAGGGTGATCCGATCTTTACATTTAAGATCACCAATCAGACGACAGGCGATGTTTATTATAAGACGTTAAGATTTGGAGAGAAAAGCGCAGAGAAGCAGAACACGACAACCGGAATGTTCAATGTGAAAGCACAGACGACACTGGAAGGACTTGCGCAGGGAATCTATAAAGTAGAAGAACTTGACACGATGGGCTTTACGTTAAAAGAGTTTACCGCAGACACAAACTGTGCATCACAGATTGCCGGAAACAGCGCACAATTTGCAGTTGGTATCCGCAGCAGAGACGAGGCCTGCAGCTTTGACGCAGAGGACTTTGTCACAACAGCGGCAGATTTACACTTGCAGGCAGACCGTGTGAACGTCACAGCCAAAAACAATAAGACCAGAAGTGATGGAAAGCTCACGGATACGGATGCCGTGAAAAATCAATTTGTGATCCATGAAAAAGCAACCAGGACGACAGATGTTGATAATCATTCCACAACAGATGTGCGCAAATAATCGGAGGCAGTGTGTATGAAAGAAATATGGAAAAAGAAAAAAATATTTGTGATCACAATTGCACTGATGGTTGGAATTATTGGAACAGCAGCAACATTTGCAATTATCACAGCAACAGCAGGAACAGTGACCAATACGTTTCAGGCGGCAAAAGTGGCGACTGAGATCGAGGAAGAGTTTGAGGGCAAAATCAAAGCAGGAAGCACCGTGAAAAAGAATCCGAGTGTAAAAAACACTGGAATTTCGGATGTGTTTGTCCGGGCAAGAATCACGGTCTCACCGGAACAGACAGAAGTGACGCTGTTAAACGGCACCTGGAACGGAACTGCTTTTTCGGAGAAAGGTAAGGCAGCGGACAGCATTGCGACCGAGAGTACGCTTTATGATCCTGACGGTGACGGAACCGGCTGGTATCAGGGCACGGACGGCTGGTTTTACTACAACAGTCCGGTTGCACCGGGGCAGAACACGGATAATTTATTTGATGCAGTAAAAATTGGAAATGTGACAAAAAATTTCGATATCACGGTTTATCAGGAGGCAGTGTTTGCCGGAAGTTATGAGGCCAAAGATCAAGTGGAACTTCCGGTTTTGAAGGGATTTTTTGCAGAAGTAACCAAATAAGTCAGAAAGGCGCAAAAGAAAATGATAAAGAAAATTTGCAGTGTATTATCAATGGTGGTATTTCTTGGACTGCTTGTGATCGCAGGCTTTCTGTTTGTCCCGAAAATGCTTGGATATGATGAGTATGCGGTCTTAAGCGGCAGCATGGAACCCGGGATCCCGGTCGGGGCGATCGTCTACGATAAAAATTTTACCGGGAGTGAGGCGAGGGATGGAGTAGTCGTCACTTATCAGCTTCCGGCGGGAACGCTGGTGACGCACAGGATCATTTCGGTGGATAAGGAGGAACAGACCGTTGTCACACAGGGAGACGCCAATAATATTGCAGATACAGCTCTCGTTGCATGGCAGCAGATCGTCGGGGTGTATGCATTTCATATCCCGTATCTTGGATATATTTCCATTTATGCAAAGACACCGCTCGGTATTGCGGTGGTGTGCGGTGTTTTGATCGTGCTGATCCTCTTAAACTTCATCCCGGATATTTTAGAGGAGGATAAGAAGAAAAATTTAAATACGGAATGAAGAACAGTTGCTGAAATTTCTGATATATGACCGCCGTGTGACCATTGAGTGATAAAACAGTATCGTAACAAACGGTTTCTGATAAGGCAGGAACCGCAAGTTACAGAATGGAAAGTACATAAGAATGAAAAGATTATCATGAAATGAAAAAGGAGATCAGAAATTATGAAGAAAACAAAATTAGTCACACTGCTTGGAGCGATCAGCCTGATCGGTGCAATCGGCGCAGGCAGCACATTTGCTTACCTGACGAGCACAACCGGAACTGTCACCAACACCTTTACCGTCGGCAATGTAAACTTTGATGATGATCCGCTGACAGGCGGTTTATCCGAGTCCAAAGTGGCAAGAGATGAAAACAGCAATCTGTATGTGGATGCTGATGGCACCGGAGAGTGGACGGTAAAAGAAAATAAGTACGAGGATCTGGTTGCAGGAGAAGTGGTATACAAAGATCCGACCGTACACATGGCAGATGATTCACAGGACGCATGGGTATTTGCGAAAATCGTGAATGAAAACCCGGAACTTACGATCACATATGCTTCTGACTGGGTAGATGTGACAGACGCTTATAAAACAGCACAGAACTTAAATAATATTGACTACAAAGTATATGCAAAAAAAGATGTGATTTCCAAATCCGCTCATTCTACCATCTTTGAAGAAGTAACGGTTGGAAACAATGTGACAGAGAATACCACATTTACCGATATTAAAGTTTCTGCATGTGCAGTTCAGGCAGCCGGCTTTGCAAATTACACAGACGCACTTGCACAGGTTTCTTTCAACTAAATAAAAGGTAAAACATCTGAGCAGACTTTCATAGGGGCTATGAGGTCTGCTCATTTTGTGGTACAATCTAAAACAGTGCAGATAGTTTTTTACGTGCACAGCAGAGTAAAGTGGGAGAGAAACGGGCATGAAACAAAATAAAAGCAGCCGGTCAACGGTTCTTCTTTTTCTTCTTGGCGCAGCGCTGATCGTGGCAGCACTCATTATGCTGGTGCCGGATCTTTTGAATTACAAACAGTCCAACGACACCTATGAGGCATTAAAGGAAAACTATATTTCAGAGAAAGCGGAGAATACGGAAGTGGCGGAGGAGACAGAGGGGGATGATTCGTGGTGGTATACAGATGTGGATGTGAAGCTGGAAGAACTTCAGCAGGTCAATGCGGATATTATCGGCTGGATACGGTTTGATAATCTGGAGCAGCTCAGTTATCCGGTTTTATATTCCGGGGATGATGAGAAGTATCTTCGCACGGATATTTACGGAAATCAGACGATTGCCGGATGTATTTTTATGGAGGGGATGAACACACCGGATTTTCAGGATTACCATACAATCCTATATGGGCACAACATGAAAAACTTAAGCATGTTTGGCAGCCTGAAAAAATATAAAACAGAGGATTTTTATAAAGATCATCAGTTTTTTACGATCTATACATCAGAGTGTGCGTACCGTTATCAGATTTTTGCCTACTATGATGTGCCGGAAACCGACGAAGTTTACACGGTTGGCTTTGCGCCGGATGATACTTTTCAAAAATTTATTGATAAGATGAAACAAAAGTCCTATGATGATACAGGAGTGAACGTGACGAAAGACGATCATATTATGACACTGTCGACCTGTTCTACCACGGGAAAACGTTTTGTAGTGCATGCAGTGCGCATCGGGGAACATGCGTTGGAGAAATAGAAAAAGAACAACATAAGGAGAAAAACAATGAAAAGACCAGAAGAATTGAGTCATATGCTGACAGAGATGTACAATGATACGAAGGATGGAAAAATTCACTGGAACATCAGTGTGCAGACAACAGAAAATAATGAAGTATCTGAGAAACCGGTCGAAGTGGAGGACGGTGTATCCTGGACGATCGATGAATGTTATGTTTCTTATTACTGTAAATACAAGGGACAGGATTTTCTGATGATCACCTATGAGATGATCAAAACTGCCGGAGATAAGGTGCATACGACCAACATGATCTTCCTTCCACCGCTTGGAATCCGTGTGTTCCAGCTGCCAATGCTGCTGCCGTATGCGGTTCAGGCGTCCGGTGTGCTGGCAAATCAGATCCACAATCTGTGGGAATTACTGCTTGCGATGAAAAAGGCAGATCCGGAGAGTGTATTTATGGAAGTGTCAGCAGGAAAACTTGTGATCGAGGATGAAAAATAACCCTTGAGAGATTGATATCTATAAGCTTGTACATATGGATAGTATAAGGAAAAAGATGTTCGTGGATCTGGTTGTACCACAGAACATCTTTTTTGATGCAAAATCAGGTAAAATAAGAATATCCTTGTGAACATTTTTGAAGAGTTTTTCCGAAAATCCCCAAAAAAAGGGAAATAATCAGCTAGAAATAATATACAATTTTGTCAAAAAGTATATGAAAATGTAAATAATGTTGAAACTTTATAAAAAAAGTGTTAAAATCATAACAATCACTGGTATGACCAGAATTAATAATTTTATAAGGGAGGAAACAATATGTTAAATCATGGACTGTTGTTTCAGGTTTACGGCGAGGGAGCTGCATGGCAGTTTCTTGGCTGGATTTTAGTTTTTACCTGTCTCGTACTTGCAAATGAAATTGCCAGACGTACAAAAGCCGGCGGAATGTTATGTTTCGTTGTTCTTCCGATCATTCTGACAGTTTACTTTATTGCAATTTACGTTTCAGCAGCAGCGGGAGCTGAATGGGCGCTCAATAACAATACATATGTACATATGACAAGCTGGTTCCACTATGCGAAGTTATATGCAGCTACAGCTGGATGTATTGGTTTTATGATGCTCAAATACAAATGGGGTATTGGAAAAACACAGTGGTTTAAGGCTTTCCCATTTGTCATCGTAGCAATCAACATTTTGATCGCAGTATGCAGCGATTTCGAATCTGCCATCAGAGGTGCACAAGCACTTGCAGAGACAGGAACAAGCTGGTGGTTATCATCTGAAGGCGTATGGTTATATGGTGGATGGTGGAACGTTCTCAACGGTCTTGCAGGTATTATCAATATCTTATGTATGACAGGCTGGTGGGGAATCTACACATCTAAGAAAAAAGATGATATGTTATGGCCGGATATGACATGGATGTTCATCTTAGCTTATGATGTATGGAACTTCCAGTATACTTACTTAAACCTTCCGACTCATTCATGGTATTGTGGTGTTGCATTATTACTTGCACCTACATTTGCTGCAGCATTCTGGAACAAAGGTGGCTGGATTCAGAACCGTGCTAACACATTAGCATTATGGTGTATGTTTGCCCAGGTATTCCCATTATTCCAGGATCAGGGTAAATTTGCAGTTATCCCAAGGCTCTACGCAGATGGATTCATGGATGCAGCTACACATCCAACAGCAGCAGATCCTACAGCACAGGGTGTGATATCTGTTCTTTCAATTGTCGTCAACGTTGTTGTATTCGCTGCAATTATCAAACGTTCTATGAAGTTAAAGAAGAATCCTTACAAAGATGAGATCTGGAAAGGCACAAAAGATTACGAAGAAGCTATGTCCCGTGCGGAATAATCTTCATCAGATCTGTAATGAAAAATGAGCACTGTATGGTGCATGAAAAAAGTCTGCTGACAGGTGTTGCCTGTCAGCAGACTTTTTTTGTTAGTTTACATTTAATTGAGATTATACACATATATTAATTACTTTCGATTTCATGTAAGTACATTGTGCTGTTTTATGTTAGGTGGTAAAATAAAAAGAAAGATTCTATTTTTTTTGATTTAAGGTTTTGGTTAAAATTAAGAAAACAATGTATGCTTTGGAGTTGGAATATGGGGAGCGAAAATACAAGTAGGAAAACGAATATTAATAATACACATGTACCTGATAAAGTATATGCCTTTATGGTGCAATCACATTATATGTTATATGAACTATTAAATTGTAAAAAAGGGGATTATGTAAGTGTAGAAGTATTTGATGACATTGGAGTAGAGCATTCAGATGGAAGCAGAGATGCTATTCAAATGAAAAGTGCATTATCAAATAGAAATCCTGTTTCAAATAAGGCGGTTGATTTATGGAAAACAATGTATAATTGGTTGATTTCTGTAGAATCAGGAGAATTACATTTAGAAAACACGAAATTTATATTGTTTATTAATGTTGACAAAAGTGGAACTATTGTAGAGAGTTTTCATTCTGCAGAATCTAAAGAGAATGCTAGCAAAGCATGGGTTGAGGCAAAGGAATATTTTTATGATAATCAAGGAAATCTAAAAGAAATAGGAAACGAATATAAAGAATATATTGAGTATTTTTTTCAAGACAAAAAGAAAGAGTTTGCTGTAAAAATTATTGAAAAATTCGAATTAAAAAAGTGTATTGAAAATTATACGGTTACTGTTAGAAAAGAATTTGATAAAGCTGCAATTCCAGAAGATATAATTGAACCTGTATATTTAGGTGTTATTGGTTGGATAGATGTTAAAGTAACGAAGATGGTTGAGGATGGTTATCCTATTATTATTTCACAAGAAGATTATGAAAAGCAATTAAGAGTATTATATCGTGAATATAATCAAAGACATAGTCTGATGACACATTCTGTAGAGCCTAGTAACCAAGAAATTCAAAGAGAATTACAGAAAAAGAGAGTATATATTGAGCAATTAGAGATTATTGATTGTGACTATACTGAAAAAGTAGAGGCAATAAATGATTATTTAAGGGCCGCTATTGACAGAACTATATGGGCAGAAAATGGAGATATAAGTTTACAAAGTCTTCAAACATATGAAGCAAATTTAAAACGTACATGGGAATTACAAAAAAGAATGGTTATGCTTGAAAAAAAGAATGAGGAACCTGAAGAGCAAGGACGATTAATATATTATAAATGTCAAGAAAAGAATGTACAAATGGCTGCAGTAAATGTTCCAGATTTCTTCAAAAATGGCTGCTATCATGCATTGTCAAATGAGTTGACAATCGGCTGGCATCCAGAATATGTAAATAAAATAAAGGGGAATGATTAAGGTGGAAAATTTAGCAAAGGAATTTTATAACATTCAAAATCCAGCGTTAAGTGCATATTTGATATCGCGTTTTTCTTTAGGTTACATGGAGGAAAAGCAAAGTATGGCACCAATGCCATTGTTATTTATAGTATTACCAATGATGTATAAAAAGGAAATTGTGGATTTCATATCATCAACACAAAAAAAATCAAGTTTGCGTTATTTTGCTGACAAATTTACTGAGAAAAAGAATAGTAATAATGATTTAATTCTTCAAATTCAAAATGCTAGTCAAAGATATAAAATAATGACATTAGAAGCTATTGGCATAGGAATGGCTGGGAAGCTTTTTTATGTTCAAAATGATGCGTATATCTTACCATTAGAAGATAATATTAGTAGATTTAATTTAGAATCCAATGAATTAAAAAAAATGGGAAACGCTGCAGAAAAACTAGGAATATGGTGTTCGAGACTGACATTAATGGAAATTTCCCAGATACTGAAAGTGAGGTTTTAAAATGTATTTTCAAATTGAAAAAATAATATTATGGTCGAAAAAAATACAATATACCTATAAAACAGTAGATTTTTGCTTGGATAAAATTAATGTAATCACAGGGGCTTCGAAAACTGGTAAATCAGCAATTATTCCAATAATAGATTATTGTTTAGGAGAGGGACAATGTCAGATACCGGTTAATACAATAAGAGATGCCTGCTCTTGGTTTGGAATTATAGTAAAAATAGATGGTAAAAAGCTTTTATTGGCGAGAAAAGAACCAGAACAGCAAAAGTTAACAGATGATATGATGCTAATAGAGGGAAATGAAATATCAATTCCTGAAATGCCTGTTAAAAATACGACGTGTAAAAATGTTCGTCGATATTTAGATGAATTAGCTAGAATTACATTTCTTGAGATTGAACAAAATGAATTTAATGGATTTACAGCTAGACCATCCTTTAGGGATATGATGGCATTTTGTTATCAAACTCAGAATATAGTAGCTAATGCAAATACATTATTTTACAAAGCTGATACAATGGAGCATCGTACAAAACTTATTAATATCTTTCCATATATTTTAGGTGCTGTTACTTCAGAAGTATTGGCTAAAAGACAAGAATTAAATGAATTACAAAAAAAATTGAAGCATAAAGAACGTGAATTTCAAAAAATGCAGGAAGTGTCTGAAAAATGGCGTATTGAAATAAGTAGTTGGATTAAAGCTGCAAAAGAAATGGGATTAATAGATGCCAAATATGCCATTGATACTCTTGATTTTGATGCTCAAATGAGTTTATTGAATAAGATTTCACAAAAAAGTAGTGAAGATATGATTGTTTTGAAAGAAAATGTTGAAGCAGCATCTAAAGAAATTATACTTCTACGAAAACAGGAAAATGAGATATCAATGGAGTTGTCAAAATACAAAAATCGATACATAGAAATGACACAATTTATGGACAGTATTGATGAATATAGAAAAACGTTGACAATACAAATTGATCGCTTGAGTGTATCAAAATGGCTCGATGATTTAGTAGATCAGAATGAAATTTGTCCATTTTGTGGTAGTAAACATAATGTAAAAAAACAGATGAAAGAATTGATTGATAATTTAGAAATTTTAGAAGAGGAGTCTGAGGAAATTCGGGAAATTCCTGTAGCTTTTGAAAGAGAATATAAGGTGGTGCAGGATAAGGTATCGGAATTGACTGAAAATCTTAGAGAAATTCAAAAGAGTATTAGAATTCAAAATAATAAAAAAGATAAGAACTATAATCAAAAATATACATTAGAGAGTGTTTCTAGGTTTTTAGGAAAAATTCAGTATGCGGAAGAAACTTATAGAGCAATTGGATATGATGGTGAGTTACAAGAAGAAATTTCAATTTTAAAAAAGAAGATTGTTAGATTACAGAACGAACTTAATGAAGCAGGAATAAATAAAAAATTTATGGCGGCATTAAAGAATATTGAAGTAAAAATAATGAAATTATTACCGCTGTTAGATGCTGAAAAACCAGAAGATAGTGTTGAAATTGATTATAAAGATCTTACAATAACTGTTACTAGTAAATCAGGAAGAAAAGACTATTTATGGGAAATAGGTAGCGGATCTAATTGGTTATCATATCATATATCGGTGTCCTTGGCATTTCAAATGTTTTTTGCTGAGCAAAACTATTCACCTGTACCGCAGTTTATTGTGTATGATCAACCTAGTCAGGTATATTTCCCCAATAAATTAGCACAAAAAGAGGAAGAGCGAGAGTTGGATCCGCATTTGGCTGATGAGGATATTTTAGCTGTAAAAAAAATATTTGAAACAATGTCTGAGGTGATAAAGAAAACAGATCATCATATGCAGATTATAGTATTAGAACATGCTGATGAGTCAGCATGGAAAGGAGTTGATAATATGCATCTTGTTGAAGAATGGAGGGGGAAAAATAATAAATTAGTACCAAATGAATGGTTGATTTAAAAAGAAAACAAAAATGATTTAATATCATAGTGAATATGAAGCTAAAGCATTGAACTTAAAAGGTACGGTGATGGATTTTACTGTACATATTTAAAGATAATAATATTATGTATTGGAGAAAAAAGATGGATTTACAACAGGTAATAAAATATGTAATGGATGAAGATGCGGTTTTGTTTTTAGGAGCAGGATTTTCATATGGAGGAACAAATGCTTCTGGGGGAAAAATGAAAGTTGGAAGAGATCTGTCATATGCAATTTGTGATGATTTAGGAATTCCTAAATCGGATAACTTAACAATCTCATCGTCAAGATATATCGAAGATGAAAATTGTAAAAAAGGACTAGAAAAGTTCATTGAGTTTCTTCAGAGAGAATTAATATGTGTTGAAACAACGCCTGATCAAGATATAATATGTAAATTGCCATGGATGCGTATATACACTACTAATTATGATAATATTGTTGAACTTTCTAGCGAAAAGCAGGGAATTTGTAGAGAAACAATTACAATTACTAATACAATGTATTCTGCAGCACGACATATGGAGCAAGCAATCATACATATTAATGGCTTTATTAAAAAATTAGACGAGCGCACCTTTTACGATGAATTTAAAATAACAGATGATAATTACAACAGAGATGGATTACTTCAAAGTCCATGGAGAAATTTGTTTGAAACAGATTTAAAAAAGGCGAAAACAGTTGTTTTTATTGGATATTCACTAAAATATGATCAAGAATTAGTGCGTTGTATTGCAAATTTAAATATAAAGGATAAGTGTGTGTTTATTGATTGCAACAGTCTGGGGGAAGATGATGAATTTAAGATAAAGCGTTATGGCACGTTGTATAAAATTGGAACTACAGGTTTTGCACAAGAGATTCTGGAAGTTGCGAAAAATTACAAACCCAATGAAAAGATGATTGAATTATCAGGATTTGAAAAACGTGAGTTTGCATCATATTATTCAGATGAACATTATTCTTCCAAAGATGTTATAGATCTTTTAGTAAAAGGAAAATTGGATATTCAATATATTACTCAAGAAGGATATTGTGTTCATCGTAAAGAGATGATTGATGATGCTATGGAGCAAATAAAGAAAAAACAGGTGGTGATTATACAGTCAAAACTTGGAAATGGTAAAACCGTTTTTTTAGAGTGTTTGGCGTATGAACTGTTGAAAGATTATAATGTTTATTTTTTGAAGAACATAGATAATTACATAGATGATTTACAATTAATTCAGAGTGTAGAAAATCAATGCAATGTTATCATGATAGATGATTATGGATATTATATTCAGTTTATGAAAGCGTTGGGAGGGAATTTCCCAGAAAATCTTAAACTAGTTATAACTTGTAGAACGGCTATCAATATTAATTTGTATTATGATCTCACTGAAAAATATGGATATTCTGAAGAAAATTTGTATTTATGTGATATTGACAAAATGACAGATGTAGATGTAATAGAACTTGTGAAGGTTCTTAATAAAAATCGTTTGTGGGGAAAGTTTGACACGATGAATTTTTCTCAAAAAAAGAAGATGATTAAAAAGGATTATGGAGCAAATATGTCAAAAATATTCTATCTGTTATTGCAGTCTGAAGAAATTGAAAGACAGATAAAAAAAGTCGTTGGTGTGTTGGATGAGAAAATGCAACTAAGAAAGTTTGTTATTGTTCAAGCCATCAATTCATTATGTCGTCTTAAACTTTCTTATTCTGATATATGCAAGTTTGTGAATATATCGGATAGTTTGTTACGGAGTTATGCAATGAATCAAGATGTTAGGGAAATACTTGATAGCGAGAATAATCAGTTTATTTTATCTTCTGCAATATATGTGCAATATCTAGTGAAAAAGGGTAATATGAAAAAAGAAATGATAGAAATGCTTACAAAATTGTATGAAGAATGTTCGAAAAATGATGTTTGGATAAGAAAGTATGTACAGCAAAGAAAATTTCTTGTGTCCCGTTCAAATATAAAATTAGTTTTTTCTTCACAAGGAAAACTGACAACACAAGATGAACAAGAGATATTTAATTATTATGATTCAATTAAAAATATGCCAACGGCAACTGATAATCCATTTTTTTGGTTGCAGTTTGGTATTACAGCTTTAAATTTAAAAAGATATCCTTTGACTAGGATTTATTTTGATAATGCATATGCTAATGCAGATAAAATAGATGATTTCGATTCATATCAGATAGATACACATTATGCACGATTGCTGATGTGTGCAGAGATGAGTAGTAATCGAAATGATAAGGAGTCTGCACTAGAAAATTTTTATAGAGCACATAATTTGCTATGGAAAAACAGCAATTCAGGAACAAAGCTTAGTTATGTATTAAAGCAAACGGGATTATATATGGATTATTATGAAACATACAAAAAATTGTTAAATGAAGATGAGAAAGAAAAATATCTTGCAACGGCATATAAAATGGAAAATAAATATATGAAGTATTTTGAAATTAAGGATTTATTTAAAGTGCCAATAGATGTTGCAGTAATGTATTTGAAATATCGGAAGATGTTTAAGGGAACGCTGTATCAGATTATGTTGAAACATTGTGATGAAATGTATAATAAAAAAATACCTAGTAAGGAATTTAAGGCGAGGTGATTTGGCATAGGTTCCCCGAAGGCGAACATTCTACAGAAATACACCGAATCCGAATACAACGCCGCTATCGCCGAGCTTCAAACCCAGCCAGCATCAGCAAAATAGCCACTACCTAAACCAACCAACATAACATACCCAACTCCCACAGAGCCAGCCCCACACAAAAGGGTTGGCTCTTTCCAACTCTTCCCACAAAATCTGGTAATTCCTGCCAATTCCCCTTCCACGATTGAACCCGGCACCGGAAACCAAGTATACTGTCTTTACAGGCAAAAATTGCCTAAAGCCACCAGAAAATACTACCAGAATTGACATCAGAGGAGACCCCACATCGGTGGATCATTCAGCAGGAGAAAATGACAGACACAAATTTAGAACAGTAACTAAAAAATCCATGCAAACAGTCTTGAAGAATCTTGAGGGGTTCTATATAATAAACATAGATCATTCGGAAAACCTGTTTGTATACCATAAAAGCAGGAGGTCAAATGACCAGGAAAAAACAAAAGAACAGGAAAAAACAACAGACATTAGAAGAAAAGATAGAACAGGTTAAA